>Ga0307372_10000326_pt1 | contig 85734 bp, 64 predicted proteins | sample OX1MG_FD_202533 | JGI IMG/M metagenome (GOLD analysis project Ga0307372, IMG submission 202533) | Soil microbial communities from Risofladan, Vaasa, Finland - OX-1 | ecosystem: Environmental > Terrestrial > Soil > Coastal area > Acid sulfate soil | place: Finland: Risofladan, Vaasa | collected... | reverse complement strand
CTGGCCCTCGCGGCTCAAGACGAAACGCAGGAATTCCTCGAGCTTCGGATCGACCGGTCGACCGGGCGCGCGATTGAGGTAAATCGTGATCATCCGCGTCAACGGATATCGATGCGCCAGCACATTGGTCTCGGTCGGCTCGACATAGGGACCGCCCGGCCGCGCGGCGAGCGCAACCGGCTTCACGTCCGGGTTGGTATAGAGGAGTCCTGCGTAGCCGATGCCGTCTGGATCTTGCGCGAGCGCATCGAGCATGCGCTGCCCGCCGTCGGTGGCGCCGCCTCTCGAGCCCTTTAGATCGGCGAATTCGCGTAGCGAGGGCCGCCAAAGACGCCTGCCGATAAACACCTCGTCCTCGAAAAAGCGGGCAAAGCCACGCGAGATCGGCAGTCCGTAGAGATGGATCGGCCGATCCCGCCATGCCCCGGAAAGCCCGAGATCGCCCCAGGAGCGCGCGACAGGACCGCAGCCACGGCATTCGGCGCCAAAAATCGCGTGCAGCTGCTCGAGCGTGAGCTTGTCGAGCGGATTGCTTTTATGCACAAAAATCACCAGCGCATAGTCGCGGTTACGGACATTGAAACTGCCCGTGGCAACGTTCACGCCGGTCGGCGGGTAACCGAACATCTCCTTGAAGGCGGCGACCTCGGGAGGCCATATTTCACGCCCCAGCAGCGCAAGGTCCGCGTTGCCCGTGTAGAGAGCCTCCGCCGCGGTCGCGGTGCCGACGAGATGATTCTCGAAGTGGACGCCGGGCTGATAGCGGCGAAATCCGCGCTCCCACGCCCGTACCAAGGAGCCGATGAAGTCGCGCGAGCGATCGTAGGCGCCATGTCCCCAGAGCCGGATCGTGCCGGACACTTGCCGACCCGGGGTATACGAGGGCGGCAGGTTCAGCGACCGGGCCGACCCGATCGAGGCGGCCAAGCAGATGCCGACGGCAATGCCCGTGCGACGAGCGTTCATTCCAGGCGTCGCAATTGCAGGCGCAGATCGCGGGCGCCCAGCGGCAGGTAGAACCCGCCGCCGGCGATGATTCGCTGCGCGTGCGGGCTGAGCAGATAGCGCAGGAACTGCGCTACTTTGGAATCGATCGCCGTACCCGGTCGTCGATCGAGCGCAACGTCGACCTTGCGCAGCATAGGATAGGCGCCCGACGTGACGCTCTGCGCGTCGAGCGCGATGCATGGAGCGCCGCGCGCGTCGGCGAGGCGCAGCGCCTTGACGCCGCGTGACCGCGGCAGCGGCGGCGCGAAAGCGATGGCGTCGGGATCGCGCGCGACCGCGGCGAGAACCGCGTTCCAGTCGCCGGCCATCTCGCGATAATGCGGATTCCATTTGCGGCTGCCGTCGAGGACGGCACTGCGCAAATATACGGCTGCGAACGTCTCGATCGGTGGGCCGTAGACGTGAATCGGTCGATTTTTCCACGCGACACTCGACGTCAGGTTCCCCCAGCGATCCGCATCGACCCCTCCTCGGCGGTGATCCGCGGCAAATGCATCGTCGGCTTGCATCAAGGTGATGCAGGAGAGAGGATTGCGCTCGTTGACCAAGAACGCGAGGTTCGCTTCCCGCCCGTCCGGTCCGCTGCTGCGCCCAAGCCCGGCGTTCGCGACGTCGATCTCGAACGGCGCATAGTGATGCTCCCATTCGAAGGCCATGGTCTCGAGGGGCACCCGCAGCTCGCGTGCCATGAACGCGATATCCGCGACCCCAAGGTTCACGGACGCGAAGGTCGACTCCGGACCGTGGAATGCGTTCGCGAAATACACCGCGCCATGGGTTCGCCGAAAACCGCTCTCGATTCGCTCGATGAGGCTGGCGTCCGCCGGACTCCCCCAGACGCGAATCGTGCCGGTCTCGGTCCGAGCGAGGCGATGGCCGTTCGCTTGCGCACTCCGCCCGATACTCCGCGGTGCGCCGCGCGCGATCAGGCACGTCGCCAGCGCGACGCTGACCAGACCAATTCGCCAGGGCTCGATCGCGTTCGGCACAGTAGCGCATGCTGCGCCGATGGCGGATCTGCGGCGATAGCACCTTCGAGCTAGGCACGAGCGGCGGCGCCCGATTTCCGTTAGGCTCGCCGCGTCACGACTCGCCAGGCGCCCAGGATCGATGAACTCCGCGTTTCGCAAGAATCTCGTCTCGTTTCATACCTGGTCCGGTCTGACGATCGGCCTGATCGTCACGTTCCTCGCGGTCACGGGGGCCGCATTCGTGCTCAAGCCGCGCCTGCAGGGCATCGTCTACGGCAATCTCTCGAGCTCACAGGCCTGCCATCGCCGACTGACCCTCGATGCGCTCGCAGCCGATGCCCGTGCGGTGCATCCGAGTGGCGTGCTGTATAGCATCGAAATCCGCGCCGGCGCGTCGTCGTCGACGGCGATCAAATTCTCGGACAAGGACCTCGTCTACCTGGATCCTTGCAACGGCCGGATCCTCGGAGTGCAGAACGAATACGGCGGCTTTTTCGGCGAGTTCGATGCCTTGCACCGCTTCCGCTTCATGAAGGACGGACGGCAATTTGCCGGCACCGCGAATGCGGTCTTTCTGACCCTGCTGCTGCTCGGCGGCTTCGTCTTGTGGTGGCCGCGCGCGGGCGGGAGCTTCAAGGAAGCCGCGAAGTTCAATCCACGTTTGCCCGGAACGGCCCGCACCATCAGCCTGCACAAGACGGTCGGACTGTATGCGTTGCTCGCACTGTCGATCGTCTCGATCACCGGAGTGCCGATCGCGTTCCAGCCGGTCAAGAACGCGATCGGCTGGGCGGTCGGCTCGCCCATGACCTTACCCCCGCCACCGCAATCGCGGGTGCCCACGCTGCAAAAACGCAAGTCCATGCAGGACTTCTGGGCGTTGGCGCAGGGAGTGTTTCCCGACGCCCAATGGATCAGTCTTCGTTATCCGGCCCGCCCGACCGATCCGATCGCGATCGAGGCGCTGGAGCGCGGTGCGCCGCATGCCGAAGCGAAGTCCTACCTGTATCTGGATGCCTACACCGGGCGCGCCCTGCGTGTATTGCCATACGCGACGGCGGTACCGCGCGGGCGCAAGATCTACCTCTTCCTGCTCGCGCTGCATTCCGGTCTCGTCGGCGGTCTGCCGTACCAACTCCTCCTGCTGGCAGCCTGTCTCGCGGTACCGGTCCTCACCTACTCCGGATTCAGTCCGTACCTGCGGCGAAAGCTTCGCAAGCCGGTGGCCAAGACGATTGCGCTCACCGTCGTTCGCAGGCAAGTCGAGGCGACCGCCGTCTGCACGTTCGAGCTCGCCCGGCCGAATGGACGGCGCCTGCCGCCATTCAGCGCCGGCTCGCACATCGACGTGCAGGTTCGACCGGGAATCGTTCGGCAATATTCACTATGCAACGCTCCGGCCGAGACCCACAGGTACCTGATCGGCGTGCTGCGCGCTCCCGTCTCGCGAGGCGGTTCGAGCGGCATGCACGATGAGATCCGTGAGGGCACGCGCCTCGTCGTCGGCGCACCGCGGAATCATTTCGTCTTGCGCGAGGATGCGTCTCGTTCCTTGCTTCTTGCCGGTGGAATCGGCGTCACTCCCATAATCAGCATGGCGGAACGCCTGAGCGCGATCGGCGCCGATTTCGAGATGCACTACTGCACGCGATCGCCCGAGCGGACCGCCTTCCTGCATCGCATACAGACGTCGCGCTTCGCACGCCGCGTGCATTTTTACTTCGACGACGGCCCCGACCGGGAGCGGCTCGACCTGCAGGCGCTGCTCACAAACTCCGGACCCGGAATCCACCTCTACGCCTGCGGCCCCAAGGGATTCATGGACACGGTCATCGAGACGGCACTGCGCAACGGCTGGCAAGACGCCAACATCCATCGCGAATACTTCAACGGCGCGGGGCAGAGCAGCGCAGCAAACCTCCCCTTCGACATCAAGATCGCGAGCACCGGGAGGATCGTCCGCGTCGAGCGGGACGAAACGGCGCTGGCGGCCTTGCGCAAGGCCGGCATTGCAGTTCAATCCTCGTGCTCGCACGGAGTGTGCGGGACCTGTATGACCCGCGTCCTCGAAGGAGTGCCGGACCACCGCGACGTTTTCCTCACGACCGAGGAGCGCGCGAAAGGCGATCGCATCCTGCCCTGCTGCTCCCGTTCGACGGGCGCCATGCTGGTTCTGGATTTGTGAACGCCGGCTCGCGGGGTTGCTGACTCGTTCGAACTCGTTGGTGCGGGCCACGCGCGTTAAGGAATCCTTAAGGTTGCTGTGCTCGAATCCCTGCACGGAACGCCGCGCCGTGATCACCGGCTTGGACCGGGTGGGAGGATGGCACCACGAAGCCCCTGGCCTCGGATCATCGAGCGCGACGGCGGCCGGCACATCGAGCCTCGCGGACTTGTGGGCCGGAAACGTCTAGCTCGAAGTGGGTAGAGAGAAACCCGCCACGCCTGCGCGAGAATGGCCGTGTAAGCGACGGAGCGTGCCGGCTCAGGGCCGCGAGTCGACGGGGGGCGAGAGAGAGGGGGGGGGTGATCCATGATCAAGCTGTGCCATGTCCTTTGCGCGGCGCTCGGCGCGCGGTGCGTCGGCGGCTGCATCGACGGGCTATCGATCTTTCCCCCTGGATCTTGCGATAACAACGTCACCGGAATATGGGTCCAAACATGAAATCACTACGCGGCAGAGTTCTCCTGCAGGGCCTTCCGGCGCTGCTGCTCCTCTTGCAAGTCACCCCGCTCCATGCAAAGCAAACTGCTCAGGCAGCCGGTCAGGCTGCCGGTGCGTCGCCGCAGCTGCAGGAGATCGTGGTCTCCGGCGCCATCATCGGCACGTACCACGTGTCCAAATCGGCGATGGCGAGCAAGATACCGATGGACCCTCGGGATCTCGCCTCCTCGCTCACGATCCTGAACAATGCGGCGATCAGAGACCGCAAGGCCGTGACGCTGACCGATCTGGTCAATTACGTCACGGGAGTCACGCAGTCGCAAGACACGATCAACGGCTTCTCGTTCCGCGGCTTCCCCAATACGGGCAGTTATACCCAGAACATCGAATTCGACGGCCTGCAGGGCGCGACTCTGAAGAAGGCCTCGCTCAGCGCAGCCGATGTCCAAAGTATCGAATTTCTCAAGGGCCCCAACAGCGTACTCTATGGGCAGATGAACCCCGGGGGCTTGCTGAACATCATCACCAAGAGCCCGCTGGAAATCGCCAGATACAGCGTTCGCACCTCGATGGGAGTCTACGCAGGTGCCTACAGTTCGGGCGCTCCGATCACCCAGGACGTCGCGGTGGATGCCACCGGCCCCGTGTTCGGCAACCGCCATTTGCTGTACCGATTGGTGGTGGACGGCGCCAAGGAGCCGAGTTCCCGCATCGGCGATCATGCGCACAGCTTGTCGATCTATCCTTCGCTCACCTACCGATGGAACGACACCACCCACTTTACCGTCAAGGCCGAGATCAGCCAGGATCGGCGCCGGCAGGACGACGGCGTGCTGCCGATCTTCACCGGCTCCCCCATCCTGGTGCCGATCAAGGGCAAGAACACGCTGACCGCCGCCTACGGTCCGACGGCAACCTGGTACACCGCGCCGTTGGACACGGTCTACAACAACAGTTCGGACTCCGCCAAGGACTACGGATCCGCCTTGTCGACGTTCTTCCACACCGAAATCGATGGCTGGGTGCTGCGTTTTCGGACGCGCTCCGTCTGGCACGCCGACCAGGTCGATGAATGGACGATCAACAATGCCAACATCTATTCGCCGAAATCGGCGTATGCGGTGCCGACCTCGCTGCTGCGCCGCCAGTACAACGACGTCAGGAACGGGCATCGCTACAACTACGGCGATCTCAACGTGTACCGCCCCTTCGGCCCAGACAGCTTCCGCAATACCATCCTGATCGGTATCGGCGGCGGCAGCGAAGGTTTCTTCAACACCCGCTATGCCTTCGGACCGAATTCAACCCTGGCCCAGGCCATCACGCTCATCGACCCGGTCCTCAATCAGTACGGATATCCGCCGACCGGAACCGGCGCGACCAACAACCAGGTGTGGCAGACGGCACTCGGCGAGTACATTGCCGATCAGATCAAGATCGGCGACCTGTTCAACATTTCCATCGGCGTGCGTCACGATCTGCAGAAGACGCACGGCCTGAATACGCTGTCCCCGGCAAAGACGGCGTTCTCGAATCAGATCAGCCCATACACCAAACAGTTCGGCATCGTCTGGCACGTCATTCCGGCCGTCTCGCTGTATGCGAGCTACAGCCAGTCCATCAAGGCCCAGACCACGATCGCCTTCGATCAATACGGCAACTCGAACTTTCCGCCCGAAGGAGGCGAGCAATACGAAGGCGGCCTGAAGCTCGAGACCGCGGACAAGAATCTCAATTTCACGCTCGCAACCTACGAGATCAATCGCACCAACGTGGTCGTGCCGAGCGGCACGAACTTCACCGTGGCGACCGGCGGCGCCATCGTCGGCCAGGCCATCTCCCGAGTCGACGGCAAGCAGACCAGCAAGGGCGTCGAGGCCGAACTGCAATGGCAACCCCGGCCGAACTGGCAGATCCAAACCGGATACGCTTACGACCACGCGTACATCGCCCAGTCCCTCAGCAATCCATACACCGTGGGCAAGGACCTGGTCAACGCGCCGCGCGACTCGGGTAATTTCTGGACCCGATACAACGTCCCCCACGGCACCCTGGCGGGGCTGGGGTTCGGCCTGGGCGTCATCTACGTCGGCACGCAGTGGGCCGGCGACCCGACGACGGCTCTGTACTACCGAATGCCGGCGTGGACGCGTGTCGATGGTGGGATCTACTACAAATTCAACCGGCACTATGACCTTGCGTTGAACATCCACAATCTGTTCGACAGGCGGTACATATCCTCATCGGAGAGCGCGACTACCCTGAACGTCGGCGAACAGCGATTGCTGACCTTCTCCTTCGGCGCGAAGTTCCGGTGACGACGCACGGCCGTCTGTTCGCCCTGGCCCTCGCGGCCGGCGTACTGCTCGGACGGGCTCCGGCGGCCGCGCCGGCCAAGTTCACGATTCGGCTGGCGCCGATGCCGGGCATAGGCCACCTCGTTCCCGAGCTCGCGCTCGGGCTCGGCTACTTCCGGCAAGCCGGAATCCGTGTGAAATTGATCAACGTCATGAACTACGTGAGCGATGATTTCTATTCCACCGAACTGCTCAACAACGGCACGATCGACGCGGAGATTTGCTGGTATCAGCGCGTGGTCTTCGGCATCGGCAACGGTCAACCGGCGCGTGCCGTATTGCTCATCGACGACACTCCGCACCTGACCATCTCGGTCGCCAACCGCGTCCGGGGCCAGATCCACAGTGCGGCCGACTTCAAAGGACGAACGATCGCCGATTCGGCCGGATTCTCGACCAAGCACTACTTGACCGACTTCATCATGGCGCGCGCTGGATTGCCCCCCGGCAGCTACACACCCGCGCCGGCGGCGTTGTCGGCCAATCTGCCGCAGCTGATCGCCGCGATCAAGGCGGGCAAGGTCGACGTCGTTTCTAGTATGGAACCGATGACATCGCGCCTGCTGGCGACGAAGCTCGTCACTCCGCTCTATGACCTGCGGACCGCGGCCGGGACCCGCGCAGCCCTCGGCGACGTCTGGCCCGCCCGCAGCCTCTATCTGGCGCCGAGCTATATCGCGGCGCACCCCGCGCGCGTGCAGCGCCTGGTCGACGTCTTTGTCCGCACGATGCGCTACATCAACACGCACACCGCGCAGCAGATCGTCGCCAAGATGCCGGCCGGCTATTTCGCACCGGACGTAAGCAACGATCTGTGGGCGAGCTACAAGAAGGCCAAGACCGAGGAGATCGCGCAGGCGAAGCTCGGTCTCACCGACGGCGACTATTCGATTCCGCCGTCGGCGGCCAGACTCGCCGTCGAAGTGCTGCTACGGACCCCCTTCGATGACAGTCCCGAAGGCAAGTATCGGCGCACCGCCGTCCGCAGCGGCAAGATCCGGCCGCAGATCACTTACGACGACCGCTTCGTCGAAAAGGCGATGCGGCTATATCCGCGACACTGAACCTGCGCCGACGGCGGCGGGATCGATGTGGCATGCGGTCGCTGGAGCATGACGACACCATCCTCGTGATTGCGGACGATCGGTATCGCCGGAACGCGGGACGCTACGGGACGATTGCGGCGCTCGCCGATTGGGGCAGTGTCACGTAATCGTCGCGCCGGGTGTCGCCCCGACGCCGCCCGTCATGGCGCGTGGGAGTGAGAGTAGTCGATGCCGTTGCGACCGGGATACGGCTGGCCCGGCATCATGCCCTGCCACAGGATGTGGTCGTAGGCGAGCGCCGGGACCTTGTCCTCCTCGCGCCAATCGTAGCCCTTGGTCTTCGCGGCCCACCAGGCGGCGCCGCGGGGATCGTGCCACTTCGACGAGCGCATCGCCTGACGAGCCGGCGGCAATTGCGTCGAGGTCAGCGGCACCGGCAGCTGCGCGGCGTAGTTCCAACGAGCGTCCTCGCGGCTGAATACCTCGGTCATCGGCCGCTCATAGGCATCGTTCAGCGTCATGGGTCCGATGTCGAGCACGTCCTCGATCGTGCGCAACATGTTCACCGTGCTGTAGCGCGCGTCGATCACCGCATGCTGGCGCACATAGGGCCCGACGATGAAGGCGACGCTGCGCTGCGCATCCACGTGATCCGGGCCATCCTGGGCGTCGTCTTCGACGATGAAGATCAGCGTGTTCTTGGCGTAGCGGGATCGCGCCACCGCCTGGACGAGCCGGCCGACCGCGTAGTCGTTGTCGGCGATCTGCAGCGCCGGGGTGTTCACGCCGTCGATCGCGGTCTTGAAGTCCCCGGTGTGATCGTGCATCAGGCGGACGAACTCGATCGACGGCAACTTGCCGTTTTTGACGTATTCGCGGAACTCGCGCGCCCATTCGATCTCGCGGTAATAGTCCGGAATGGTGTTGTCGAAGCCGCGAAAATACGGGTCGGTGAACGGCGCGAGCGTCGGATTGGCCGCAAACGACACCTGCATTCGCGCGGCGAACGCGTCGGAAATTTCCGCAATTCCGCCCTGCGCCGCCGGCGTATTGTAGCGGCCGAGCTGGATCAAGAAGCCATAGTTGCGGATGGAGAGCCCCGCGCGCAGCGCCGCGTCCCAGATGTAGCCATGTTGAACCTGTCCCTGCGGGCCGTCCGGCGCCGCGACGTTGTTCTGCCCCGGCAACAGGTTCGGGTCGTTCGGATACAACGGATCCTCCGCCCGCCGTTCGGCGAGCGTCGGATCCGCCACGAGCACGTGGCGGTTGCTGCCGTGCCAATCGTACGAGAGGCCGCGACCGGCATAGAGCGGCGGCATCGCCTTGACGCCGAAGTCGGACTCGCGCGCCGAGGTGCTCCACGGCCAGCCGTTGCCGCTCACCTCACCGGTGTCGTAGAAATTGTCCAGATCGACGAAGTCCTCCGCCAGCGCGTGGGCATTCGGCGTGATCGTCCTGCCGAATTCGGCGAGCGCCGGATCGCTGTTGCCTTCGCCGAGATCCCCGAGGATCTGATCGTAGGTGCGATTCTCGCGGACGACGTAGATCACGTGCCGGATATGCCGGTGCAGGAACGCCATCACCATCCGGTCGCGGCCGCTCGGATGAAACGCGAAATTGTCGTTGCGCGCAACGATGTGCGTGAGCCGGTCCATCTCGCGTGCGTTCGGCACGGGCATCCACAGGAATCCGGCCTTCGAGAGTTGCAGCACGTAGTTGTTGGTCAACTGCATCGGCGAGCAGGCACCCTTGGCGTCGGCGGCGATCTTGAAGCCGCAGGCATTCGGACCCGGCATGCTCTTGCCGTTCACGACATAGAGCATCTTGCCGTCCGCGCTCACGCTGACGCTGTTCGGATAATAGCCGGTCGGCAGCAAGCCGATCACCTCCGGCCGGGGGTTGTCGAGCGCGATCACCGCGACCGCATTGGTGCCGCCGTTGGTCACGTACAGCCGCTTGCCGTCGGGCGAAATGGCAAGGCTGTTCGGTGCAGTGCCGTGGAAGTATTTCGGCATGCCGATCATCGCCGCCGGCGCGGTGGTCAGCACCGTGTCGATGACCTCGTTGCGCGCGGTCGATATCACCTCGACGTCGGCCTCGTTGTCGCAGGCGACGTACAGGCGCCTGCCGCGCCGGTCGAGAACCATGCGATTCGGGTTGCCCAGCACCTTGATGCGCGCTGTCAGCCGCGGTTTCGGGCTGAGTTGCACAACATCGACCTCGCGGTCGCGCTCGCTCGAGATGTACGCGGTGGCGTTGCCCTTGATCGCGACCCAATCAGGATATTCGCCGCCGGCGACGCCGTCCTGCGTCGGGTCGATCACCCCGGGGCGCAGCGCCACCGCGGTCACCGCCCGGGTCGCGAGGTCGATCACGGACGCGCTGTCGTTGTACAGATCGGCAACCACCAGGGTCTTGCCATCCGCGGTTGGCGCCAATCCGGCCGCTTCGGGCTTCACCTTCAGGCCGTTGCCGCCGAGGAACAGCGGCGGCTTGGCGAGCGCCAGATGGCCGAGCGGGATCGGCGGCCCCCGTTCCACCCAGATCCCCGCGGATCGCGCAAATACATGCACGTCGTCGTCGTCGCCGCCGGACACGTAGAAATGGCGGCCGTGCGGCCCGAAAGTGACGCCCATGAACGTGTTCGGTACCTGCAACACCTGTTTCTGCACCGGCGTGTCGTGTGCGATGTCCTCGACGAACACGTATTCATTCGATGCCGAGGGAATGTTCTTGCCGTGCGCATCCTCGACCAAGTTATAGCCGCTCGTGAGAATCAGCAGGGTCTTGCCGTCGGGGCTCACCGTCGTGGTCACCGCCTGGCCGGCCGTGTATTGGGGAAATGCCGCGAGCCCTGGATTGAGCGGCCCGAAATGCGCGCCGTGGGCCGCGGTCGGCGTGAGACGCTGCCCGCTCGAGGTGATCGTCCCATCCGCCGGTACACCGTGCCGTTCACGCGCGCAGCCGATTCGCGCGGCGGCGAGCAGGGCGGCGAACGCGACGACGATCGCTCGAAAAGTGGCCGTGAAGTGCCTGGCGTGCATGAATCGTCTCCTGGCCTGAGCGGACGAGGAGAATACACCAACCGCGCGCGTACGGATTCGACTCACGAATGATGCCTCGCCAAAGGCGGAAGGCGGGCCCGGGCCCTGCCTCGAACTTCTCCGTCGATCCTTTTCACGGGACCCTTACGGCGCGCGGCTGCGCGCCGCGGTCCGCGCTGCCGCGATACGCAGATAAAAAGTCGGTTCTTATCAGCGCAAACATCAGCACCGTCACGAACGCCGCGAGGCAAATCGCCGCCGATAACGCCTTCAGGCTGCGGCCGCGCCCATCCGCCTGCACCGGCGCATGAAGCAGGCAGAATGCCTCGCTATGAATCTTTCCGGGCGGCACGCCGGCTCGGCGCAACGACTCGATCAAGACGGTGGCAAAGGGGCCGGGGCCGCAAATCCAGAACGATTTGCCGCCCAGTTCTCCCCCGCAATGCCTGCGTACGACATCGATGTCGATGCGACCTTTTTCGCCGCTCCAGTGCTCATCGGGTTGGCTCAGTACGTGCGTGACGCGCAATTTGCCGCCGCCTCTTTTCTCGCAGTCCGTCAGTTCGTCCAGAAAGGCGATTTCCGCGGCGGAACGGTTCCCATAAAGCAGTTGCACCTTGCGGGTTTCGCCGCGATCCGTCATCCAACGGATCATGCTGCGGAACGGAGTGATGCCGATGCCGGCGGCGATGAACACGATATCGTCCATGTCTTTGTATAACCGATGCGAGAAGCGCCCAAAGGGGCCGTGCACCGTCACCTCGTCCCCGACCCGCGTACGGTCCATGGTCCGTGTAAAGTCGCCCAGTTCCTTGATTGCCAACATGAGGCCGTCCGATTCGCTCGGGCTGGAGGCGATGGTCCAAACGTGCTCTTCGCTGCTCGCTTCGGGAGCGGAGCGGTGAAAGTGAAAAAAGGCGAATTGCCCGGGTCGATACTCGAAAGATCGGCTCGCCCGCACCGACTGCAACTTGATCTCCCACACAGCCCGGCCGATTTTCCGCACCTCGCGCACCGCATACGGAAATTCCCGCAGACGGCGGGGCCGGATGATTCGGCTCCAGATGATCGACCAGAGCGCGATGAGCGCGACCGGCATCACCACCAACCGCAACGGCCATGGGGCGAATCGCCCGCTGGATAGAAGGCCGTGAGAAAAGGCCACCGCCAAAATGCCGACCGCGAGCACGCGATGCCAGGATTTCCACTTCTCGAATTTCACCCCCATGCCGGAGCGATACACGCTGACGATGATCTGCGCCGTCAAAAGCAAGATCGCGGTTCGCCCCAACTGGATTCTCAACGGTTGCCGCCACTGCGTAAGCAGGTGAATTTTCAGGATCGTCATGAGCGTGATGTGCAGCAAAATCGCGGCAAATCCCGTAAGCGCCATCCTGCGGTGAAACAGCATCACCGTATCGAGTCCGAATGGCCCGACGAGCCATTGGTAGCGCGCGGCCAGAATGAAATTGGTCGCGATGATCATCAGTCCAAAGAGGCCCAAGCCGAGCGCGATCTGTTTGACGAACGAATCGGCGTGCGCCGGCGCCTTCAATGCCGCGAGCCCGAGGGGCAGCAGCAGTACTGCAACATACAGCAAAATCCAGGGCATGGCCCGGCGGCGGGACGCGCTCATCGAATCGAAATCCGCCGCCGCGGCCGTCGCACGCGGCGCGGTCACGTCTTCCTCAGCGGCCGGCAAACGTCACCGGCCCGCATCTGCCGCGCAGGTTCACCGCGCCGGTGCCGGATCCTCTACCCCTTCTTGTGCGCGGCGTCCCACTTCTTGACCGCCGCCATCGTGTTGCCGACGTGCTTGTGCGGGTTGAGCGCAGTGTACGTGTAGATGATCTTGTCGTTCGGCGAGATCACGTACGAGGTGCGGTTCGCGTATTGCGGGTGGATCGCGAGCACCGCATCGTAGGACTTCATGATGTGCTGATCGGCGTCGGAGGCGACCGGGAACGCCTTGCGGCAGGCGAGCACCGAGAACTTGTCGAGCTTGGCGATCGGATCGTGGGAGACGCCGATCACGGTCGCGCCGAGCTTCTCGAACTTCGGCATCGCCGCCGCGAACTCATGCGCCTCGATCGTGCAGCCGGGCGTGAACGCGGCCGGATAGAAATACAGCACCACCGGTCCCTTCTTCAAGGCATCGGCGAGCGAAAACGTGAAGGGCTTGCCGGCGAGCGTCGCCTGCGCCGTGAACAGCGGCGCGGTCGCGCCGACCTTGAGGGCCGCGAACGAGGGGGCGGCGAGCCCCAGGCCGAGGAGTGCAGTGACGACTATTCGCTTCATGGCGGGATTCCTTGCGGATGAGCGGTAAGGGCCTGCGATTCTCCGCCGATTGCCGGGTGCGATCAAGGCGCATTGCGGGCCGACCGTCCGCAAGCGCGTCAGGTTCGCGCGATCTGCGCCCGCAACGCGGTCGCGACCCGTTCGACGTCGCCATCGCGCATCGCCGGAAAGAGCGGCAGCGTCACGGTCTGGCGGCCTATCCGCGCCGCGTTCGGCGTGTCCTCGGGCCGGTAGCCGAGGCCGCGATAGTACGTGAGCGCCGGAATGCAGGGGTAATGCACCCCGATGCCGATGCCGCGGTCGGCCATCGCCTGCAGGAACTCGGGGCGCGTCGTGCGGTGTTTCGCGAAGTCGATCAGCACCGTGAACATGTGCCAGCTGTGACCCTCGTCGCCGCGCGCCGGCAGCACGATCTGATCGCAGCCGTCGAGCGCCTCGAAGTACTGCGCCGCGAGCGCCCGGCGCCGCGCGTTGAACCCCTCCAGGCGGCGCAGCTGCTCGATGCCGACCTGCGCGGCGACGTCCGAGAGGTTGCTCTTCGCGCCGGCGAGCACGACGTCGATCTCGCCGTGCACGTCGCGGCGAATGCCGTGGAAGCGGTGCCGCTCGACGAGTTCGACGACGGCGGTGTCGGCGGTTGCGACCGCGCCGCCCTCGATGCTCGTCATGTTCTTGTTCGGATGAAAGCTGAACACCGCCACGTCGCCGAAGCTGCCGATCGGGCGGCCGCGCGAGCGCGTGCCGATCGCGTGCGCGGCATCCTCGACGACGCGCAGATCGTGTCGCGCGGCGATCGGCGCGAGCGCATCGAGATCGACCGGCAGGCCGGCGAAGTGCACCGGCATGATCGCGCGCGTGCGGCCGGTGACCGCCCGCTCCACGAGCGCGACGTCGAGATTGCGCGTCGCGAGCTCGACGTCGACGAACACCGGCTTCGCGCCGGCGCGGGCGACCACGTTCGCGCTCGCGGCGAAGCTCATCGCCGGCACGATGACCTCGTCGCCGGGGCCGACGCCGCAGGCGATGAGCGCGATCTCGAGGCCCTCGGTCGCCGAGGTGAGCGCGCGCAGCTGCCGGCCGCCGCCGATATAGGCGGCGAGCGCCGCCTCTAGCTCGAGCACCTTCGGGCCGCTCGCAATCTGGCCCGAACGGAACACGGCGGCGACCGCGGCAATGGTCTGCTCGTCGATGTTTGGCCGGGCAAAGGGCAGATAATCCGTCATGCAACACTCCTCGAGACGAGTACGACACCGACGCAGATCAGCGCGATGCCCAACAGTTTCTCCGGCGAGAACGCCTCGCCGAGCCACCACACGGAAGCGAAGGCGACCACGACATAACCGAGCGACAGCATCGGATAGGCGACGCTCACCGGCGCCTTGGCGAGCGCCGCGAGCCACACGCACAGGCTCGCGGCGTAGCAGCACATGCCGGCCCAGAAGGCCGGACTCTTCAGCAGCAACACGACGCTCGCGGCGAGCGTCGCGCGGTCGAACTGCGTGAACGCGCCCAAGGGACGGGTTGCCACCTTGAGCAACAGCTGCGCGGCGGCGTTCAGCCCCACCCCGCTCAGGATCAGGAACCAGGTGATCCAGCTCATCGCCGCGACACCAGTACGCGGTGCGCGTCGTGACCGAGCTCGCGCATCGGCACGCCGCGCGCGCGCAGGCGCTCATACAGACCGGCCGGCATCACCGCGCAGGCCCGCACCGATGGCCGCCAGCGTGCGACGAACCCGGCGATCGTCGGGATCTCGCGCCCGGGATCCAGGCGCAGGCCGTAGTTCAGTTCGCCGCGGTAGGAGACGAGATCGACGGTGCGGCGCCAGTAGAACGGCAGCGTCTGATCGTAGGTGGCGACGCTGTAGATCGGCACGTCGCGGTCGACCGGCGGCAGCGCGGCCGCCAGAGCCCGGCCCGAATAGAGCGGTGCGACCAGGGTCGCCGCGCGGATCAACAGCAAGACGCCAAGACACCAACCGGTGCCGAGGAACACCGCGCCGCCCGTGGGATCGCGATCCCGCCGCAGCAGGACGACGACCGCCGACAGGCCGAGCACCGCGGCGATGCGCACGACGGGTCCCGTGAGGGGCAGGAAATAGACCGCGCGCGGCGAGCCGGCGAGCATTCGCGGCAGCGCGAAGTGCGCGCCGAAAAGCGCGAACGCCGCGAGCAGCGTGACCGCCGCCGCGACCAGGAGATCGCGGCGCAGCGAGGAGGCCGGGCGCAGCGCGATCAGGATCGCGAGCGCGGGCATCACGGGCAGCAGATAGGGCACGAGCTTCGAGTCGGAGATCGAGAAGAAGACGATCGTGAACGCGATCCAGACCCACAGGAAGCGCTGTGCATCGAACGCGCCGGCAGGCTTGCGCGCGCGCCAGCCGGCGCCGAGCACCCGCAGCGCCGTCCAGGTCCACGGCAGCGTGCCGGCGAGGTACACGCCGCCGAAGAACCACCACGGCGCCTCGCGATCCGCAGTGGGCGTCAGGTACCGCAGGAAATGCTGTCGCACCACGTAATACTCGAAGAAATCCGGCAGCCGGCGCTCGGCGAGCCAGTGCCAGGGCAGCGCGATTGCGAGGAACAGCGGTACGCCGACCGCGAACGACAGCCGCCGCCAGAGCGCTAAATCGCGGGCGAGCAGCGAATAGAGCACCAGGGTGGCCGCCGGAATCGCTGCCGCCTCGAGCCCTTTGGTGAGCACGCCGAGTGCGGTCGCGATCCACGCGACCGCCATCCAGCGCCACCGCGCGGACGGCCGCGCCTGGGCGAGCAGGAACGCGGCGAGCGCCGTCGTCATGTAGAAGGTCAGGCTCATGTCGAGCGAGAGCATCTGGCCGATCACCGGGAACAGCGCGAGGCTCGCGAGCACCGCGGCCGCACGCCAGGCGGCCCGCTCGTTCCACAGCGCGCGCACCAGGAAGAACACCATCAGCAGCGTGCCGATCGCGGTCAACACCGTGTACAAGCGCGCCGAGAATGCCGACAGGCCGAACAGCCGGTAGCTCGCCGCCGTCGCCCAGTACTGCAGCGGCGGCTTCTCGATGTAGACGAGGCCGTCGAGGTGCGGGATCACCCAGTCGCCGCCCGCCAGCATCTCGCGCGGAATCTCCGCGTAACGACCCTCGTCCGGATTGAACAGCGGCCGGCTCGCGCTCGCCGCGAACCAGACGAACACGACGAGCGCCGCGAACAGCGCGAACGGCGCGCGGCCCGCGCCGTGCGCTCCCGCATCGGTGTCGATGCCGGCCGGCTCCTCACTGCCGCGCCGTTGCTCGACGCCGCGCGGCTCCTCCTCGCCCGCGGGAGCCGTCACCCGCCGCGCTCCCCGGCCTCGCCTTGTGCCGCGAGCACCCCGGAGCGTCCGGGGACCGGGCGAAACACGACCGGCAGGGTCGGCAGCGCATGCTGCGCCGCGAGCGCATGGATCTGCGCCAGCCGGCAGAGCACCGCGCCCGTGCGCCGCCACCGAGCAAGCAGGCCGGCAAAGGCGCCCTGCAGGCGCATCCCTTCGAGCTCGGCGTGCAGCGTGAACACCTGCAGGGGCGGTGCATCGGGTGCCTGCGAGCGCGCGAACACCGCTTCGCCGACATTGCCCTCATCGACGCCCGCAACACCGAGCAGTTCGTCGAAGGTCGGCAGCGTCGTCGGCAGCTGCGGGCACTCGCGCGCGCCGGGCGCGATCGGCGGCGCCGGCGCGAGTCGCGGCAGAAACGGCGAGCGGCCGCGCGTATCGCTCGCGTAATCCAGGCCGTGTTCGCGCTCGAGGGCGAGCACGGTCTCGTTGATCTGCCAGCCCGCCGCCGCGTGCGAGCGAGGACCCGCGCCGAAGATCCGCTCGAACGCGGCGATGCCGCGCTCGAACTCGACCCGCGTCCAACGGGGGTCGGCGCGCGCGACGTGGTCCTGCCAGCGGATGTGATCGTAGGTGTGCAGACCGACTTCGAAGCCGGCGTCGCGGACGCGGCGCATGACATCGCCCGCCGCACGGCCGATGTCCGGTCCCGGCAGCAGCACGCCGTAGAGCAGCGTGCGCAGGCCGTAGTGCTTGAGCACCGAGGTCCGCGCGACCTTCTGGGCGAAGCCGCGGCGAAACACCCGGCGCAGCGCGCGTCCCGTGTGGTCGGGCCCGACCGAGAAGTAGAAGGTCGCATCGACGCCCTCGCGCGCCAGCAATTCGGCGAGCCGCGGCACCCCCTCGCGCGTGCCGCGTAAGGTGTCGACGTCGACCTTGAGGCCGACGTGCGCGCCCTCGCTCATTGGGGCGACAGCAGCGCCGAGGCCGACGGCAGGCTGTGCGCGTAGGCGTCGAAGATCGCATTCAGCGCCGTGCGCATGTCGGTCTTCGGCGACCAGCCGAGCTCGGCGTGGGTATTCGCGATCGACGGCAGACGCGCCGGGATGTCGGCGTAGCCCTTGCCGTAGTACTGCATCGCCGTAACCTCGACGAGCGCCGTGTTGCGCGCGGTGGGCGCGTACTCGGCACGCGAGCGCGCGATCTCCAACATCATCTCGGCGAGCTCGCGGATCGAGTAGAGGTTTTGCGGATTGCCGATGTTGTAGATCTTGCCGTCGGCGATGCCGCCGGGATTGTCGATGATCGTCGTCAAGCACTCGACGGCATCGTCGACGTAGGTGAACGCGCGCGTCTGCCGGCCGCCGTCGACCAGCTTGATCGGTTCGCCGCGGACGATGTGACCGAGGAACTGCGTCAGCACCCGCGAGCTTCCCTCTTTCGGCGTGTCGATGCTGTCGAGTCCGGAGCCCACCCAGTTGAACGGCCGGAACAGCGTGAACTGCAGGCCTTGTTGGCCGTAGGCCCAGATGATGCGGTCGAGCAGCTGCTTCACGCAGGAGTAGATCCAGCGCTGCTCGTGGATCGGCCCGAGCACCAGCGCCGACGTCGACGGATCGAACTCCTTGTCGCGGGAAGCGCCGTAGACCTCGGAGGTCGACGGGAAAACGACGCGTTTGCCGTACTTCACGCAGTGCCGGATGATCGGCAGGTTCGCCTCGAAATCGAGCTCGAACACCCGCAGCGGCGCGCTCACGTAGATCGCTGGCGTCGCGATCGCGACGAGCGGCAGTATCACGTCGCATTTGCGCACGTGATATTCGACCCACTCGAGATTGATCGTGATGTCGCCCTCGACGAAGTGAAAGCGCGGATCGCCGAGCATCGTCGCGACGCGCTCGGACTGTAGATCCATGCCGTAGATCTGCCAGTCGGTGTGCGCGAGAATGTATTTGCTGAGGTGATGGCCGATGAAGCCGTTCACGCCCAGGATCAGCACGTTTTTCACCATGGACCCCTCGAATGGACCGGCCGGAACTTGCTTGCGCTCAAGACAGCGCCAGCGGCAGCGTTGCGAGCGCCGGCGGCGGCGCCGCGGCCGACGCCGGCCTGCCGTCGACGGCGAGTTCGAGCACCCGCAGGCGCCGCCCGTCGGTACAATCGACGTACCACGCCCCCTCGCCAGCATACAGGCACGGCGCCCGACCGGCATCGCGCGCAGGCCGTGCATCGAGACGGGTCGCCCGGAATTCGAGCCGATGGCCGGCCGCCTCGCAAAACGCGCCCGGAAACGGCGGCGCGACCGCGCGCGCTAGGTCGTGCGCCGCCTTCGCGCCGCGCCGCCAGTCGATCCGGCCGTCCTCGGGGCGACGCCTGCCGTAGTACGAGCCGCGCGCGAGGTCGAGCGCGACGCCCGGGGCCCGACCGGCAATGAGCCGCGGCAGGCTGCGCGCGAGCACCGCCTCGGCGGCCGCGGCGACCCGCAGCGATACCTCGAGCGCAGTGTCGTCCTCGCCGATCGGCACCGCCTGCTGATCGACCAGCCGGCCCGCGTCGGGCTTCTCGACCATGTAATGCAGGCTCGCGCCGGTCTCGGTCTCGCCGTTCAGGATCGCCCAGTGCACCGGCGCCCGGCCGCGGTACGCCGGCAGCAGCGAGCCGTGCATGTTGAGCGCGCCGCGCGCGGCAAGCTCGAGCCAGGGCCGGCCGAGCAGGTGGCGGTAATAGAACGAGAACAGGAAATCCGGCGCCGCCGCGCGCCCCGCGGCGAGCCATTCGGCCGCGTTCGGATCGGCCGGCGTCGCGACGCGCAGGCCTTGCGCGCGTGCGAGTTCGCCGACGCTCGCGAACCAACGGCGCTCGCCCGGATCATCGGCGTGCGTGAACACGATCGGGATCTCGATGCCCCGGGCGATGAGCAGCGCGAGGCAGCGCGCGCCGACCTCGCTGTAGGCAAAGACGACCGCGCGGGTCACGGCGCGCCGTCCTCGGCATCGCTCTCCAGCACCCCCTGGATGATGTAGCGTGGTCGCTCGCGCACCTGCGCGTAGATCCGGCCGACGTATTCGCCGAGCAGGCCGATGCCAAAGAGCGCGATGCCGACCAGGAAGAACAGGATGCCGAACAGCGTGAACACGCCCTGGACCTGGGGGCCGAAGAACAGGCGCTGCAGCGCGAGGTAGACGACCAGCAACGCCGACAGCACCGAGATCGCCATGCCGATCATCGAGAACAGCTGCAGCGGCACGACCGAGAAGCCGGTGATCAGGTCGAAGTTGAGGCGGATCAGGCTGTACATCGAGTACTTCGAGGCCCCCGCGAAGCGTTCCTCGTGCGTGATCGACACCTCGACGGGGCGCATCGCGTAGATCGACGCGAGCGCCGGGATGAAGGTGTTGACCTCGCGCGTCTGGTTGAGCGCGATGACAACCGAGCGGGCGTAGCCGCGCATCATGCAACCCTGGTCGGTGATCCGCACCGGCGTGATCCACTCGCGCAGCCGGTTGATCGCCCGCGAGAAACCGCGCCGCCACAGGCTGTCCTGGCGCTGCTCACGGATGGTGCCGACGTAATCGTAGCCCTCCTCGAGCTTGGCGACGAGCTTGGCGATCTCCTCGGGCGGATTCTGCAGGTCCGCATCCAGCGTCACGACGAAGTCGCCGCGCGCATGGGCGAGGCCCGCCATCACCGCCGAGTGTTGGCCGAAATTCGCGTGGAACAGCACGACGCGCGTCTCGCGCGGACGGCGGGAGAATTGCTCGCGCAGCAGCGCCGCCGAGCGGTCGCGGCTGCCGTCGTTGACGAACACGCATTCGTAGGCAAGCCCGAGCGCGTCGAGCGCCGGGTAGAGCCGTGCGAACAGCGTCGGCAGCACCGCCTCCTCGTTGTACACGGGGATCACGACGGAGAGTTTCGGTGCGGCGCGGGCCACGGTCGCGATCCTCAATGATCCGCGGCGACGGCGCCCTGCGCGCCGAGCAGGGCGAGCACCTCGCCGGTGCGCTCGCGCAGCAGCTCGCCCGAGCCGCGCGCTTCGACGTTCAGGCGCAGGAGCGGTTCGGTGTTCGAACTGCGCAGGTTGAAGCGCCAGTCGGCGAACTCGAACGACAGCCCGTCCGTGCGGTCGACCGCGAGCGCCGCCGGCGCATAGTGCGCCTCGACCGCGGCGATCGCGCCGCGCGCATCCGGCACCCGGTAATTGAGCTCGCCGCTCGCGGGGTAGGCGCGCACGCGCTCGCCGACCAGTTCGGACAGAGGCTTGCCGGTCTCGCACAGGCGCTGCGCGACGAGCAGCCAGGGGATCATGCCGCTGTCGCAATAGGCGAAACGGCGGAAGTAGTGGTGGGCGCTCATCTCGCCGCCATAGACCGCATCGACGCTGCGCATCTTGTCCTTGATGAACGCATGGCCCGACTTGCACAGCACCGGCACGCCGCCCGCGGCGCGCACCAGCTCGAGCGTGTTCCAGGTCAGGCGCGGGTCGTGCACGACGCGCCCGCCGGGTTCGCCGCGCAGCAGTACCGAAGCGAGGAGCCCGACGATGTAATAGCCCTCGATGAAGCCGCCGCGCTCGTCGAACAGGAAGCAGCGATCGAAATCCCCGTCCCAGGCGATGCCGAAATCGGCACCGTGGCGGCGGATCGCCGCCGCCGTCGGGCGGCGGTTCTCCTCGATCATCGGGTTCGGGATGCCGTTCGGGAAGCGCCCGTCCGGCTCGTGATGCAGCCGGATGAACTCGAACGGCAGGTGCGGCGCGAGTAGATCGACGACGAGGCCGGCGCCGCCGTTGCCCGCGTTGACGACGATCTTCAACCGCGAGAGTTTCGCCGCATCGACGTAGGACAGCAGATGCGCCACGTACGCGGCGTTCGTGTCGATCGTGCGGCGCACCCCTCTGCGCCCCGGCGCCGTGAAATCGCCGCCCTCGGCGTAGGCGCGGATCTCCTTCAATCCGTTGTCGCCGCTCACGGGCCTCGAGCGTTCGCGGACGAACTTCATGCCGTTGTAGTCGGCCGGATTGTGGCTCGCGGTGACCATGATGCCGCCGTCGTAGCCGCCGTCGAAGGTCGCGAAATAGACGCCCTCGGTGCCGCAGAGGCCGATATCGTCGACATTTACCCCGGAATCAGCGAGTCCGGCGCACAGCGCGTCGGTCAAGCCGGCGCTCGATCGCCGGATGTCGCGGCCGACGACGACGCGCCGCGGCGAGAGGAAGGCGGCGTAACCGCGGCCGACGCGGTAGGCGACGTCCTCGTTCAGCTCGTCCGGGATCCGGCCGCGCAAGTCATAGGCCTTGAAGCAGACGATCGGCTTCACGTGTCGGTTCCCTGCCGGCCGTAGTTGTCCTCGAAGCGCACGATGTCGTCCTCGCCGAGGTAGGAGCCGGATTGCACCTCGATCAGGTGCAGCGGCACCTTGCCGGGATTCTCGATGCGATGGGTCGCGCCGATCGGGATATAGGTCGACTGGTTCTCCGACAGCAGGAACGTCGTGTCATCGCGCGTGATGCGCGCGGTGCCCGAGACGACAATCCAATGCTCGGCGCGATGGTGGTGCATCTGCAGCGACAGCACGCCGCCCGGCTTGACCGTCAGGCGCTTGACCTGGAAGCGCTCGCCGGCATCGATGCTGTCGTAGCTGCCCCAGGGCCGAAACACCTCCCGATGCCAGGCGGACTCCGAACGGCCCGCCCTCTTCAGCCGCGCGACCAGCTCCTTGACGTCCTGGACCCGCTCCTTTGGCGCGACCAACACCGCATCCTTGGTCTCGACGACGATGTGGTCCTCGAGTCCGACCGTGGCGACCAGGCGGCTGGTCGAGTGCACGTAGCAATCCTGCGTGTCGTGGACCACCACGTCGCCCTGCAGCACGTTGCCGTCCTCGTCGGCCGGCAGCGCGTCGAACAAGGAGGACCAGGAGCCGACGTCGCTCCAGCCGGCCTCGAGCGGCACGACGACCGCGTCCCGGGTCTTCTCCATCACCGCATAGTCGAGCGACTCGCCGCGGCAGGCCTCGAAGGCCGCCTTGTCGACCCGCGTGAAGTCGAGGTCGATCTTCGCCGCGCGAAATGCCGCCGTCGCCGACTCGAGGATGTCCGACGCAAAGGCGCGCAACTCCTCGAGATAGCGGGCGGCGCTGAAGACGAACATGCCGCTGTTCCAGTAGTAGTCGCCGGAGGCGACGAACTGGCTGGCGACGTCGAGCGGCGGCTTCTCGATGAACTCGGCGACCGGGTACGCGGGTCCCGGTCCCTCGCCGCGGCGGATGTAGCCGTAGCCGGTCTCGGGCGAGTGCGCGATGATGCCGAAGGTGACGAGCTTGCCGGACATCGCCTGCGCGAGCGCTTCTTGGGCGACGCGCTGGAAGGCGCGCGCGTCGCGGATCACGTGGTCGGCGGGCGCGACGATCATGATCGCCTCGGCCGAGAGTTCCAGCGCCTTCAAGGCGGCGAGCGCCACCGCGGGCGCGGTGTTGCGGCCCACCGGTTCGAGCAAGATCGCGGCCGGCGCGATCCCGAGCAGGCGCAACTGCTCGGCCACGGTGAAGCGGTGCGCCTCGTTGCAGACGACGATCGGCGGCTGTGCCTGCGGGATCCCCGCGAGCCGCGCGGCCGTGTCCTGCAGCATCGTCTGCCGGCCGGCGAGCGCGAGCAGCTGTTTCGGGTACATCTCCCGCGACAGCGGCCAGAGCCGCGTGCCCGCGCCGCCCGACAGGATCACCGGTATCAATGCACTCACGGAATCTCCCTTCTGTTCAGCGCTTGCCGCGGCCGATCGCATAATAGCTGAAGCCCAATTTCTCCATGTGCGCCGGGTCGTACAGATTGCGTCCGTCGAAGATCACCGGGTTCTTCAACCGCGCCTTGATCGCGGCGAAATCCGGGCTGCGGAATTCCTGCCACTCGGTCACGATCAGCAGCGCATCGGCGTCGTCGAGCGCCTGCTCGGCGCTGGCGCACAACGCAAGTTCCGGCCGCTCGCCGTACAGGCGTTTCGCCTCCGGCATCGCGACCGGATCGTAGGCACGCACCCGCGCGCCGGACTCCCACAGCGACTCGATCAAGACGCGGCTCGCCGCCTCGCGCATGTCGTCGGTGTTCGGCTTGAACGCGAGGCCCCAGAGCGCGAACGTGCGCCCGGACAGATCGCCGAAATGGCCGCGCACCTTGTCGTGCAGGCGCCGCTTCTGGCGGGCGTTGACCGCCTCGACCGCGCCGAGGATCTCGGCCCGGTAGCCGACCTCGGCGGCCGAGTGCGCGAGCGCCTTGACGTCCTTCGGAAAGCACGAGCCGCCGTAGCCCGCGCCCGGGTAGATGAACGCATAGCCGATGCGCGGGTCCGAGCCGATTCCGAGGCGCACTTGCTCGATGTCGGCGCCGCATCGCTCGGCGAGGTTCGCCAGCTCGTTCATGAAGCTGATCTTGGTCGCGAGCATCGCGTTCGCCGCATACTTGGTCAGTTCCGCCGAGCGGATGTCCATCACGATCATGCGGTCGCGGTTGCGCGTGAACGGCTCGTAGAGCAGGCGCATCAGGTCCGCGGCGCGTGCGCTCCCGGCGCCGACGATGACCCGGTCCGGCTTCATGAAATCGGCGATCGCCGCGCCTTCCTTGAGAAATTCCGGGTTCGAGACCGTATCGAAGTCCAGGGCGACGCCGCGGCGCGCCAGGGCGCCGCCGACCGCCTCGCGCACCTTGTCCGCGGTGCCGACCGGCACCGTCGACTTCGTGATCACGACCTTGTACCCGTCCATCCGTTCGCCGATCGTGCGCGCGACCGCGAGCACGTGGCGAAGGTCCGCCGAGCCGTCCTCATCGGGCGGCGTGCCGACCGCGATCAGCTGGAATAACCCGTGCGCAACGCCTGCGGCGCCATCCAGGGTGAAGCGCAGGCGGCCCGAGGCGACGTTGCGGCGGACGATCGCCTCGAGTCCCGGTTCGTGGATCGGGATCTCGCCGGCGTCGAGCATTGCGATCCTGCGCGCATCGACGTCGACGCTGACGACCTGGTTGCCCGCGTCGGCGAGGCAGGCGCCCGTGACGAGCCCGACGTAGCCGGCGCCGAAGATCGTGATTTTCATGCGTAATGGTCTGATTTGACAAGGGAAAATAGCCGGTTATCGTAGCCCTATCGGCGCCTCGAGTAAAGCGTGGCCGGGTGGCGCGCAGCGCCCGTGCGCAGGGTGCGCGAGCCCCTGCGCTTGACATTTCTTGGCGCGGAAGGCGTGGCGAGGCGCCCGGCGATCGGTCATGATTTGCCGCTCGATACCAGCCTGCGCGCGCGCCGCCGCGCATTCGGAGACCCCATGACGGAGAGTGACGAGACGACGACGGCGCATGCCCGCAAGCCGCGCACGGTGTGGATCCTGGCTCTGATCGGCGCCGCGCTGCTGCTCATCGTCATCGTCCGCCTGATCGCGCACAAACCGGCGCATCGCGGCATGCCGCCGCAGGTGGTCACGGTCGCGCAGGCGGTTCGCGGCAACATGCCCGAAACCCTCGCCGAGCTCGGCACCGTGACGCCGGTCGCGACCGTCACCGTGCTGCCGCAGTTGAGCGGCTATCTGACACGGGTCGGCTACCGTGAAGGCGAGGATGTCAGGCGCGGCCAGTTCCTCGCGCAGATCGACCCGCGCCAGTACCAGATCGGTCTGCGCCAGGCCGAGGCGCAGCTCAGCCGCGACCAGGCGGTGCTCGGCGAAGGCCGCTCCGATCTCGCCCGCTACCTGCGGCTGCGCAAGCAGCACGCCATTGCCGAGCAGACCGTCGTCGACCAGCAGTTCAGCGTCGCCGGGCAGCAGGCGCAGGTGCGCAGCGACCAGGCGAACATCGCGCAATTTCGGCTGGATCTCGACTACACCCACATCACCGCGCCGGTCGCGGGGCGCGTCGGCCTGCGCCTCGTCGATCCCGGCAACTACGTGACGGCCGCGAGCTCGCCCGGCATCGTCGTGATCACGACCATGCGGCCGATGACCGTGGTGTTCAACGTCGCACAGGCGGATCTTGCCAAGGTGATCGCGCGGTTCCATGCCGGCGCGACGCTCCCCGTCACCGCACTCACGAGCGACAATGCCCGCACGATCGGCGTCGGCCGCCTGTACGCGATCGGCAATCAGATGAACACCGGCACCGGCACCGTACCGCTGCGCGCGAGCTTCGCCAACACCGACGAGGCCATGTTCCCCAACGAGTTCGTCAACGTCCGGGTGCGCGTCGACACCCTGCGCGGCGCGCTGCTCGTACCGACCTCCGCGGTGCTGAGCGGTGCGCCGGGCGAGTACGTCTACCTCGTCGGGCCGGATCACACCGTGGCGGTGCGCAAGGTCACGGTGGGACCGGGCAACGGCCGCGACACCGCGATCCTCGCCGGCCTCGCCGCCGGCGATACCGTCGTCATCGACGGCACCGACCGGCTCACCGACGGCGCACGGATCCAGATCGCCGGTGTGCCGAGCGGCGGCGCTCGCCGAGCGGCCGGCGCGGGCGCCCGTGGGGCGCCCCCCGCTCGCGCGAATCCGCCTGCCTCGCGTTCCCGTTGATGCGCGCCGAAGGGCGTCGGAGCCGATGAACATCTCCCGACTGTTCGTGCTGCGGCCGGTGGCGACCTCGCTGCTGATGATCGCGCTCGTGCTGCTCGGGCTCCTCGCGATCCGCTTCCTGCCGGTCTCCTCGCTGCCCGACGTCGATTATCCGACGATCCAGGTGCAGACCTTTTATCCGGGCGCGAGCCCGCAGGTCATGGCCGACACCGTGACTGCGCCGCTCGAGGTCCAGCTCGGCGAGATCCCCGGGCTCACGCAGATGACCTCGACGAGCTCCGGGGGCGCATCGCAGATCACGCTGCAGTTCAACCTCGCGTTGAACCTCGACGTCGCCGAGCAGAACGTGCAGGAAGCGATCAACTCCTCCGGCAGCTTCCTGCCCGCCGGCCTGCCGGCGCCGCCGGTTTATGCCAAGGTGAACCCCGCCGACCAGCCGATCCTCACCCTCGCGCTCACCTCCAAGTCGATGTCGCTCACGCAGCTGCAGGACGTCGCCAATAACCGCCTCGCAACGAAGATCTCCGAGGTCGCGGGCGTCGGCCTCGTGCGACCGGAGGGCGGCAACGTCCCGGCGGTGCGGGTTGCCTTCGATCCGCAGAAGCTCGCCGGCTACGGCCTGAGCATCGATGACCTGCGCAGCCTCCTCGCGAACGTCAACGTCAGCCAGCCGAAGGGCAATTTCGACGGCCCCGCGCTCGACTACACCATCAATTCCAACGATCAGATCAGCGATCCGGCGCAATACCTGAAAACGGTGGTCGCGTACCAGAACGGCGCGCCGGTGCTGCTCGGCGACGTCGCCGACGTCACCCAGGGCGCGCAGGACGTCGCGCAGGGTGCCTGGTACGATCGCGTGCCGGCGATCGTGCTCAACGTGCTGCGCCAGCCCGGCGCCAACGTGATCGCGACGGTCGATGCGGTCAAGAGCCGCCTGCCCGAGCTGCTCGCGAGCCTGCCGCAGGCGATGCGCGTGCGCGTCGTCGCCGACAGCACCAGCGTCATCCGGGCCTCCGTGGACGACGCCGCGCTCGAGCTCGCCCTGTCGGTCGCGCTGGTGGTCGCGGTGATCTTCGTCTTCCTGCGCAACGTGCCCGCAACCTTGATTCCGAGCCTGTCGGTGCCGGTGTCGTTGATCGGCACGCTCGCGGTCATGTACGAGCTCGGCTACTCGATCGACAATCTGTCGCTGATGGCGCTGATCGTCGCCACCGGCTTCGTCGTCGACGATTCGATCGTCATGATCGAGAACATCGTGCGCTTCCTCGAAGAGGGCTTAAGTCCGCTGCAGGCGGCGCTGCAGGGCGCCGGCCAGATCGGCTTCACGATCCTGTCGCTCACCGTCTCGCTGATCGCGGTGTTGATCCCGCTGCTCTTCATGGGCGGGGTGATCGGCCGGCTGTTCAGCGAATTCGCGGTCACGCTCGCGGTCACGATCATGATCTCGGCCGTGGTGTCTCTCACCTTCGTGCCGATGATGTGCGCGCGCATCCTGCGGCGCAAGGCCGAAAGGCGCCCGAGCCGCTTCGAGCGGGTGAGCGAGCGGGCGTTCGAGCGCACGCTCGGCGCCTATCGGCACGCGCTCGGCTGGGTGCTCGATCATCAAACCCTCACACTCGCGGTCGCGACGGTCACGGTGCTGTTGACCGGCCTGCTGTACGTCGCGATCCCGAAGGGGCTGTTCCCGGTGCAGGACGTCGGCGTGATCCAGGGCATCAGCGTCGCCGACAACTCGGTCTCCTACGCCGCGATGGCGCGGCGCCAGGCGGCGCTCGCCCGAGCGGTGCTCAAAGATCCCGACGTCGCCTCGCTCACCTCCTACGTCGGCATCGACGGCACCAACACGACCCTCAACCGCGGGCGCTTCCTGATCAATCTGCGTCCGCACGATCAACGCTCGCGCAGCGCCGCGCAGATCGCGCGCCGCCTGCAAAGCGAGACGGCGGACGTCCCCGGCATCAAGCTGTACCTGCAGCCGGAACAGGACCTGACCCTCGACACCGTCGTCTCCCGCAGCCAGTACCGCTTCGTGCTGCGCGGCCCCGACCAGGCGGCGTTCGACCGTTATGTGCCACCGCTGCTCGCGCGGCTGCGGCGCATCCCCTCGATCACCGACGTCGCGAGCGATCTGCACGACGACGGCCTCGGCGTCGACGTCGACCTCGACCGCCAGGCGGCGGCGCGCTACGGGATCACTCCGGCGACCGTCGACAATGCGCTGTACGACGCGCTCGGCCAGCGCATCGTCTCGACGATCTTCACCCAATCGAATCAGTACCGCGTGATCCTCGTCGCCAAGCACTCGAGCCTGCCGGACATCCAGTCGCTCGACACGCTGTACCTGCCGACCCAGACCGCGAGCGGCGGCGAGGTGCCGCTCGCCGCGATCGCCCGCATCCGGGTGACGCGGGTGCCGCTCGTGATCAGTCATCTCGCGCAGTTCCCGGCCGTGACCGTGTCGTTCAACCTCGCCTCGGGCGCCTCGCTCAGCACCGCGGTGGATGCGATCGACAGCGCCGAGCAAGCGGTACAGCTACCGCCGTCGATCAGCAGCAGCTTCCAGGGCGCCGCGCAGGCCTTCGAGCAGTCGCTCGGCAGCGAGGTATTCCTGCTGATCGCGGCCCTGGTCGCGGTTTACCTCGTGCTCGGCGTGCTCTACGAGAGCTACATCCATCCGGTGACGATCCTCTCGACGCTGCCCTCGGCCGGCATCGGCGCGCTGCTCGCGCTGATCATCGCCGGCAAGGACCTGGATGTGATCGGCATCATCGGCATCGTGCTGTTGATCGGCATCGTCAAGAAGAACGGCATCATGATCGTCGACTTCGCCCTGGAGGAGGAGCGCCGGCGGGGCAAGGCGCCGCGTGAGGCGATCTTCGAGGCCTCGATGCTGCGCTTCCGGCCGATCCTGATGACGACGTTCGCCGCGATCCTCGGCGCACTGCCGCTGCTCGTCGGCTCCGGTACCGGTTCGGAGCTGCGCCGCCCGCTCGGCCTCGCGATCATCGGCGGACTGATCCTCAGCCAGGCGCTCACGCTCTTCACGACGCCGGTCATCTACCTGTTCTTCGACCGCCAGGCGCGCCGCCTGCGCCGCCGGTGGGGCGGGGCCGGACCCGGGCCCGGTACCGCCGTCGAGGGCGCCGGGTGAACATCCCCGCTCTGTTCATCCGCCGCCCGGTCGCGACCACGCTGCTTGCGGTCGCGATCGGCCTTGCGGGTACGCTCGCGTACTTCCATCTGCCGGTCGCGCCGCTGCCGAACGTCACCATGCCGGTCGTCGTCGTCGAGGCGCGGATGGCCGGTGCGAGCCCCGCGACGATGGCCTCGACCGTCGCGGAACCCCTCGAGCGGCGCCTGGCGACGATCGCCGGGGTGAACGAGTTGACGTCGTACAACTCGGTCGGCAGCGCGGTCGTGGTGATCCAGTTCGACATCAAGCGCGACATCAACGGCGCGGCGCGCGACGTGCAGGCGGCGATCCAGGCGGCGCGCGCAGACCTGCCGACCACCTTGCGCAGCAACCCGTCCTACCACGAGTACAACCCGGCCGATTCGCCGATCATCATCCTCGCCTTGACCTCGCCGACGCTGACGCGGGCGCAGCTGTACGACACGGCGGACACCGTGATCCAGCAACAGCTGTCGCAAATCGACGGGGTCGGTCGGATCATGCTCGGCGGCAGCGCCCTGCCGTCGGTGCGCGTCGAGATCCAGCCGGACAAGCTGAGCGCATACGGCCTCGGCCTCGAGGACGTGCGCGCGGCGATCGCCTCGGCCAACGCCGACAGCGCCAAGGGCCACCTCGATCAGGGCGACCGGCGCTACGAGGTCCTCTCCAACGACAAGATGAGCAAGGCGGCGGACTTCCGCAACATCGTGATCGCCTACCGCGGCGGCGCGCCGGTGCTGCTGCACGACGTGGCCGACGTGATCAACTCGAATGAGAACATCCGCAACGCCGGGCTCTACAACAACCAGCCGACGGTCGGCGTGATCGTCTTTCCGCTGCCCGGCGCGAACATCATCGCCACGGTCGCGCAGATCAAGAAGGTGCTCCCCGCGGTCGAGGCGACCCTCCCCGCGAGCATCCACGTGCACGTCGCGCTCGACCGCTCGCAATCGGTCACCGCCGCGGTCGACGACACCGGCCGCACGCTCTTTCTCGCGGTGCTGCTGGTGATCGGCGTCGTGTTCGTCTTCCTGCAGTCGCCGCGCGCGACCCTGATCCCGGCGGTCGCGCTGCCGCTGTCGATCGTCGGCTCCTTCGGCCCGATGTACCTGCTCGGCTACAGCATCGACAACCTGTCGCTGATGGCGCTCACGGTCGCCACCGGCTTCGTCGTCGACGATGCGGTGGTCGTGCTCGAGAACGTGGTGCGCCACATCGAGGCCGGCGTGCCGGCCCACGAGGCCGCCCTGCGCGGCAGCGCCGAGGTGAGCTTCACCGTGATCTCGATGAGCCTGTCGCTGATCGCGGTATTCATCCCGATCCTCTTGATGCCGGGCGTCGTCGGCATGCTCTTCCACGAGTTCGCGGTGACGCTCTCGATCGCGATCCTGTTCTCGCTGCTGATCTCGCTCACGATCACCCCCGCCATGTGCGCCTACACGCTCGGACGCCGCGAGAACCTGCATTCCTCGGCGCGCTGGGCCGTGTGGGTCGAACGCTCGTTCGCGCGCCTGAAGATCGCCTACTCGCGCTCGCTCGAGGCGGTGCTCGACCATGCGCTGCTGGTCGGGGTGTTGTTGATCGCGATGGTCGTCGCCAACGTCTGGCTGTTCAAGCGCCTGCCGTCGACGTTCTTCCCGGAGCAGGACGACGGCATGCTGATGGGCCAGATCGTCGCCGATCAGAGCACCTCGTTTCCGGCGATGGCGGTCAAGCTCAAGCAGCTCCAGGCGATCGTCCAGGCAGATCCCGCGGTCGCCTCGGTGATCGGCTTCACCGGCATGCGCTCGACGAACACCGCCAACGTCTACGTCGCCTTGAAGCCGCTCGCGCAGCGCCACATCAGCGCCCAGCAGGTGGTGCAGCGCCTGCGGCCGAAGCTCGATCGCGTGGCGGGCGCGCGCCTCTTCCTGCAGGCGGTGCAGGACTTGCACGTCGGCGGTCGCCAGTCGGCCGCCGAATACCAGTACACCCTGACGAGCGATGACACGGCCTCGCTCTACGCCTGGGTGCCGAAGCTCGTCGCCGCGCTGAAGAAGCATCCCACGGCGCTGGTCGACGTCAACACCGACATGCAGCGCAACGGTCTCGAGACCTATGTGACCATCGACCGGCAGACTGCGCGCCGCTTCGGCTTCGAGCCGAACCAGATCGACAGTACGCTCTACGACGCGTTCGGCCAGCGCACCGTGTCGACGATCTACAATCCCTTCAACCAGTACTTCGTGGTCATGGAGGTGGCGCCCCGGTACTCGCAATTTCCGCAGATGCTCGACCGCATCTACCTGAGCACCGCGGCCGGCAACCCGAGCGGCACCGCGCAGACCCAGGCGCCCGGCGGCACGGTGCGCGGCGTGACGCCGTTCGCCGCGGTCGCGCGGCCGAGCGCCGCCGGCGGCAACGCGCTGAACGCGGACGCGGTCGCCAACGCGCGCACCAACAGCATCGCCAACGCGCGCGGCGGCGCCTCGACGGGGAGCGCCGACAGCACGGCGGCCGAGACCATGGTGCCGCTGCGCACCATGGCGCGCTATTCGAGCCGGCATACGGCGACCCAGGTCAACCATCAGAGCGGCATGGTCGCCGTGACGATCTCGTTCAATCTGCCCCCAGGCGGCACGCTGTCGAAGGCGGCGGCCGCCATCGACGCGGCGATGCGTGCGCTCGAAATGCCGGCCTCGATCCGCGGCAGCTTCGCCGGCGCTGGCAAAGTCTACGCGGAGTCGATGTCGGTGATGCCGCTGCTGCTGCTCGCCGCGCTGCTCGCCGTGTACGTCGTGCTCGGCATCCTGTACGAGAACACCGTGCACCCGGTGACGATCCTCTCGACGCTGCCGTCGGCCGGCATTGGCGCGACGCTCGCGTTGCTCGTCACCGGTACCCCGTTCTCGGTGATCGCGCTGATCGGCATCATCCTGCTGATCGGCATCGTCAAAAAGAACGCGATCATGATGATCGACGTCGCAATTCAGACGCAGCGCGAGCAGCAGCTCGAAGCGAAGAAGGCGATCCACGATGCGGCAGTCCTGCGCTTCCGGCCGATCATGATGACGACCGCAGCCGCGATGCTCGGCGCGCTGCCGCTCGCGCTCAACATCGGCCAGGGGGCCTCGCTCCGTCAGCCGCTCGGCATCACGGTGGTCGGGGGGCTGCTGGTCAGCCAGCTGTTCACGCTGTATACGACACCGGTGATCTATCTGTATCTGGATCGGCTGCGCATGAAGCTGCGCCGCTCGACCGAGAATCTGTCCTGGCGCAAAAACCTGGGTGCGAACACATGAACCGGAACGGAAGGCGGCGATGCGAATGGCTCACGCTCGGCGTGCTCGGCGCGATCGCCGGCGGCTGCGCGGTCGGCCCCAACTATCACCGGCCGGCGGTGCCGGTGCCGGCGCACTACACGGAAGCGCCCGGCTGGACCGCGGCCACACCGGCCGATCAGGCGCCGAAGGGCGATTGGTGGCGCGCATTTCACGATCCACTGCTCGATCGGCTGGAACCGCGGGTCGCGATCTCGAACCAGACCGTGCGCGAGGCGTATGCCAACTACCGGCAGGCCACCGCCGAGGTGGCGCTCGCGCGCAGCCAGCTCTGGCCGTCGATCGGCATCGGCGGCTCCGCGACGCGCGGCCGGTCGGGCGGCGGCCGTGGCAGCCCCGTGATCGATGCCGCGAGCCTCGAAGGCAGCGCCAGTTGGTCGCCCGATCTGTGGGGCGCGGTGCGCCGTTCAATCGAGCAAAGCAAAGCGCTCGCGCAGGTCGATCAGGCGCTGCTCGCGAATGCGACCTTGTCCGAGCAGACCTTGCTCGCGACCAGCGTCATCGGCCTGCGGGCGAGCGACGCGGCGATCGACCTGCAGCGGCGGACCGTCGCATCGTATCGCCGAACACTACGGATCACCGAGAACCAGGCGGCGGCCGGCGTCGCCCAGGCGCCGCCGTCCGCGGTCATCACGGCGCGCGTTGCGCTCGAAACCGCGCGAGCGAATCTCGTCGGCCTCGGCGTCGCCCGGGCGCAGTACGCGCACGCGATCGCGGTTCTCGCCGGCGAAAACCCGGAAGACCTGTCGATCCCGCACGATGGCCGGCTGCCCGACCTGCCGGCCGTGCCGATCGGCCTGCCCTCGTCACTGTTGCAGCGCCGGCCCGACGTCGCCGCCGCCGAGCGGACGATGGCGGCCGAGAATGCCGCGATCGGCATCGAGGTCGCCGCTTACTACCCGAATTTGTCGCTGTCGGCGGCGGCCGGCTTCGCGCAATCTCCTCTCAACGGGCTGTTGCACGCGGCGAGCAGCGTCTGGTCGGTCGGCGCGAGCGGCGCCGAGACGCTGTTCGACTTCGGCGGCCGGCGCGCGCGCGTGCGCGCGGCGCGCGCGGCGTACGAGGCGGCGGTCGCGAGCTATCGGGGCACGGTGCTCGACGCGTTCGAGCGCGTCGAGAACGATCTCGCGGGCCTGCGGATCCTCGGTGAACAGGCGCAGGCCCTGGACGTCGCGGTGCGCGATTCCATCCGCGGCACCGCGATCGCGCTTGCCGAGTACCGGGCTGGCACCGTCGACTACACGACCGTCGCCCAGGCACAGACGGTGCAGCTCGCCGACCAGCAGAACGCGCTCGGCGTCGCGCAGGCGCGCCTGGTCGACGCGGTCACACTGATCGGCGACCTGGGTGGCGGCTGGTCGGCCGAACGGCTCGCCGAGGCGCCGGCGCCCGCGTCGCTGCGCAGGGGTGGTCAAGCCCAGGGATTCGCGGCGAGCTTGCGTTCCCAGGAAAGAGCGCTCGAAACGATCGCTCCGAGATCATCGTACTGCGGCGTCCAGCCGAGCTCCTCGCGGACCCGCACGGCGCGCGCGACCAGGTACGGCGGATCGCCGGCGCGGCGCGGTTCCTCACGGGTCACGAGCTTCTGCCCGGCCACCTTCTCGACCATTGCGAGCAGTTCGCGCACCGACACCCCATGGCCGTAGCCGCAGTTCACGGTCAACGGGGCGCCGCCGTCGCGCAGGTAGGCAAGCGCATCCAGGTGCGCCCGGGCGAGATCGACGACGTGGATGTAATCGCGCACCCCGGTGCCATCGGGGGTGGCATAGTCGGTGCCGAAGATCGACACCGAAGGGCGCTTGCCGACGATCGCCTCACAGGCCACCTTGGTCAGAAGCGTCGCGCCCGGCGTCGACTGGCCGATCTTTCCCGACGGGTCGCAGCCGGCGACGTTGAAGTAACGCAAGGCGACGTGGCGCAGGGCTCCGGTCGCGGCGACGTCGCGCAGCAGCCACTCGCTCACGAGTTTCGAGCTGCCGTAGGCATTGATCGGCGCAGTCGGCGTGTTCTCGTCGGCGAAGCCTTCCGCCGGCGTGCCGTACACGGCCGCGGTCGAGGAAAAGACGAACTGCGCAACGCCCCGATCGACGCAGGCCTGGACGAGGTTGCGGGTGCCGCAGGTGTTGTTGCCGTAGTATTTCAGCGGATTCGCCACCGACTCAGGCACCACCGTGTGCGCGGCGAAGTGCATCACCGTGTCGATGTGGTGCTCGGCGAGGAGACGCGACACCAGCGCGTAGTCGCCGACGTCGCCGACGAGGAGCGGCACGCCCGCGGGAACCGCTTGGCGGAAGCCCCTGACGAGATTGTCGAGCACCACGACGGATTCGCCCGCGCCGAGGAGCTGCTGGACGACGTGGCTGCCGATGTACCCGGCGCCGCCGGTGACGAGAATGCTGGAACGCGGCATCTAGACCTCGCGGTGCTCGAAACCCCGCATTCTAGGCTACCTGCGCCCCGGCTTCGCGACGGTGCGCACAAAATCACGCAGGCGGTCGCGCGCGCGATGCCGACCGGAAGTCTAAGGATGGGCGGCGTCCGACGGTCCGGAGGACGCCGGGCTCGGCCGCACGCCACGGCGGGCACTCAAGGCGGTCACTTTGCGCTCATCGCCGAGCACCGCATCCCGGCGTGCCCACACGAGGTCATGAACCAGCGGTGCCGGGGCATATTCGGCGACGGCTTCCTTGAGCAGTTCGAGCGCGCGCGGAATGTCGAAGCGATTCATGGTCACGAGCAATTCATCGAGGAGCTTTTGCACCCGCTCCCACGGCAGCGCGTGCTCGGTCGCCCGCAGGATCATCGGGTGCTCGGTGCCGGCGACGTTCGAGCCGATTAAGAGCTCCTCAAACAGCTTCTCGCCCGGACGAAGGCCGGTATAGGTGATCTCGATGTCGCCTTCCGGATGCGCCTCATCGCGCACCGTGAGGCCCATCAAATGGATCATGCGGCGCGCCAGATCGCGGATGCGCACGGGCTTGCCCATGTCGAGGACGAACACGTCGCCGCCCTCACCCATCGAACCCGCCTGGATCACGAGCTGCACCGCCTCCGGAATGGTCATGAAATAGCGCACGACCTCCGGATGCGTGACCGTGACGGGGCCGCCGGATTTGATCTGTTCGCCAAACAGCGGCACGACCGAGCCGGACGAGGCGAGCACGTTGCCGAAGCGCACCATGCAAAAGCGGGTCTTCGAGCCGCGCAGATGCAGGCCCTGCAGCACGATCTCGGCGAAGCGCTTGGTCGCACCCATCACGTTGGTCGGATTGACCGCCTTGTCGGTCGACACCAGGACGAAGGTCTCGACCCCGACTTCATGCGCCGCCTCGGCGGCATGCCAGGTCGCGATTACGTTGTTGTGGATACCCTCGATCACGTTCTGCTCGACGACCGGCACGTGCTTGTATGCGGCGGCGTGATAGATGGTCTGGACGCGATAGGCCTGCAGGATCTCACGCAGCCGGAAGCGGTGATGGGCGTTACCGATCACGCCGACGAGGTCGACGGCCAACGATTCAGAGCCGATGCGGCGGCGCAATTCCCGTTCGATGTTGTAAAGCGCGAGCTCGCTCATCTCGAACAGGATCAGGCACTTCGGGTGGCGACCGATGATCTGGCGGCACAACTCGGCGCCGATCGAGCCGCCGGCGCCAGTCACCATCACTATCCGATCGCGAATGCAGGCGTCGAACAGATCTTCCTTCGGCGGCACCGCGTCGCGGCCGAGAAGATCGGCGACGTCGACCTCGCGGATGTCGGCGACGCTCGCCTGGCCGGTCACCAGCTGCTCGAACGCCGGCACGGTTTGAATATGCACGCCGAGAGGTTCGAGTGAGGTCAGGATTTCGCGCCGACGGCGACGGGACAGCGACGGGATCGCGAGCAGGACGCGATCGACCGTTCCGCCCTCGACGAGTTCGGGCAATTTCGCCGGCGAATGGACCTTGATGCCGTTGACCAGGCGGCCCTGAAGGTGGGCGCTGTCGTCGACGAACGCGACCGGATCGAACACCCGCGTCGTCTCCAGGACGCTCGACAGGCGCGCCCCGGTTTCGCCGGCGCCGTAGATCGCCACGCGGGCGATCGTCGGGCGCACCAGGTGGGTCAGCAAATAGAATCGCACCAGGAAGCGCGACGCGGCGACGTACACGAGCGCGAGACTCGCATAGATCACGACCACGCTCACCGACAGCGAGTGCAGATGCAATACCGCACCGAGGATCCCGAGAAGCACCGCGCTCAACGCGACCCCGCCCGCGACCGCGACCAAGGCCTTGGGGCCCAGAAAACGGATCACGGCGCGGTAGAGCCCCATGCGCACGAAGATCGGCAGGGTGACGAGCACCGCCGCCGCGTAGGTGGGCCAAGTCGCCCGTGGGTAGATCGGCCGACCAGCCTTCAAGCTGATCGCCGCCCACAGCGCGAAAGCGATCATGGCCATGTCCGCAGCGAGGGTGATCAATCGCTTGGCGGGTCGCGGCAGTTCGACAACTCGCTGAGCGAATCCGCCGAGCCCTTTCGCCGCTTTGTTTCCCAATTCGTCTCTCCAGGACAGACCGCAATGATCGTCGGCCGCCTATGTCGTCAGTGTAACGAAATTTGGCAATGATTGGTCACAGAAATGCCGTTGCCGCGCCAATCCTACCGATCGCTTCCGTCGCAACGGATGGTGGCCTTCTCGGTTGACAACGACCTCGATTTTACGCCTCAATCGATCGTCGCGGTTCGACGACATGATCCTTGAACCATGCGCGGGTCTGCTCAATCCAGATCCGTAACGGGGCTCGCGGTTGCCAACCGAGCGCTCTCGGGCGCGTCACGTCGAGGAGCTTGTGCGGCGCGCGGTCCGGTTTGGTGGCGTCGAATTCCAGGCGACCGCGCAAGCCGGCGATCGAGCCGATCATTTCGGCAAATTCCCGAATCGACCCATCCTTACCCTAGCCGACGTTGACGATTGCCTCCCGGTCGTACGTTTCGAGCAGATGGATCACCGCGGCCGCGAGGTCATCGACGTGCAGGAACTCGCGCCGTGGCGTACGGGGTCCCCAGATCGAGACCGCGGCGGCATCCGCCAACTTGGCCTCATGGAACTTGCGCAGCAGCGCCGGCAGTACGTGAGAGGTCTGTAAATCGACATTGTCGCCGGGCCCACACAGATTGGGTCGCGGCATGAACCCTAAATCGCCTCCAACACGTCCGGGCCATGATAATCCGTGTGCTATCATTTAAATCGCCATATTTGCCAGTGAATCGGCCGGCAACAGGGGTATCCCGTGCTCTCCCGACGAGGACTGATCCGCGCCTTGAGCGCCACCGCCATTGCCGGATTGCCCGGTTTCGGCAGCATCACCTTCAAGCGACGGCCCGGCTGGATCGCGACGATATCCGATGGCTACACCGACCGGCAATCGTACCGACCCGGCGATCGCGTAACTTTGTTCCTCAATGCCAAATTCCCGCAATATGCGATCGTACCGCTGTATGACTACACGGGGCGGATTGTGCACACGTTCGGCGCCAATTTGTTCCCTCAGCAACCCCTCGGGCCGACACCATGGGAAACCGGCTTTGGGTACCAGCAAAGCGTCTCGTTCACGCTGCCGATCGGTTTACGCAGTGGGGTGTATCTCGCCGACGGAATGATACCGGTGATCGTCAAGGATCCAGCTCTCGCGCACGCTGATCTTGTCGTGCTCTACCCAACGAATACCATCGCCGCATACAACGGCGCCGGGGGCAAGAGTCTGTACAGCGCGCCGGAACCGTCGCCCATCGTATCCTTTGAACGACCGGTCGGGCTACCGCCCAACCTCGCGTTCTTCAGCGCATTCTTGGAGTGGTTCGCGAGCATCCGACTTCCATACTCGATCCGCTACATCGCCGACGTTGATCTCGAGGAATACGCCGCAATTGGCGGTGCGAGCCTTCTCGTCGTGATCGGCCATAGTGAGTACTGGACGCGCGGCGCGCGTGAGAACTTCGACCAATTCGTACTCGGTGGCGGACGCGCGCTGCTGCTATCCGGAAATAACATGTGGTGGCAGGCCCGGTATAGCGATGACCGCAGCCAGCTCATTTGTTACAAACGGGCTCCAGATCCGATTACCGATCCGCTGTTCAAGACGGTCAATTGGACCAACCGGCTCCTGAACTATCCGATCCTGCGCAGTGTAGGGGCCGACTTCATACACGGTGGATTCGGCGCCGCATCGAACAAAAGTACCGGATTTCGCGTATTGTCGCCGAAATCGCCGGTATTTCGCGGACTATACGTCCCGAGTAATGAAGTTTTCTCAATGCCGACGGTGGAGTACGATGGAGCGCCGTTGCTCAATAATCCCGTCACAAACGGCGAACCGCGACTTGATCTCGACGCGCTTGATGCATACCGCGCCGAAATAATCGGCTATGAATATTGCGCCAAAACCGACGTCACGGGAGAAGCTTCCAGCACCGGTGAAGGTGTGGGAACCTGGCTCGCCTATCAAAGGACAGCCACTTCCGGTGTCGTTATGAATGGGGCGTCCACCAACTGGTGTTCTCGCACAGGCGCCTTTGGCCAAGACGGCTTCCGGGTGCGGAAAATCATTTTGAACATGATGGATATTCTAGCGAACCGCCAGACCGTATTCGCGACTTGACTTCACGCCCCTTCGAATGATCGCCTCTCGCCAAGTTGGCCATGGCTCCCGTCCTTCGAAAGCGCAAAATACCCGATGGATGTGCGCAAATCTGCGCTGTCGTAATGTCGAAATTCCCGATCGACTTTGATTGCGCCCAAGGGATCGCCGCTATAAGCGCCCGCCCGGATTTCAATGGGAGACAGTTTCGATTCGCGGAAAAGTCGCTCGAAATCACTGTGCCGCAATCGATTTTGGAAATGATTCGACGGATTGAACCAGCGCCAGCGGCGCGCCGAATATCGATAGAAATTAACCGGCGAAATGGCTGCATCCGAGTAGCAATAATGGTCCGCATAATCGATCACGTGACTAAAGACAGCCGTCGGGGCAGCAACCCGCGACGATTCGACGAGAATCGAGCGAATATCTTCGGCGGGAATATGCTCGAGGGTGCTGGTTGAACACACCAACCCAATATGCCCGGCGGGGAGCCCGGTGTTACGAGCGTCGCCCGGGGCTACATAGTGAATGCGGTATTCCCGCTCGAGATCCGACCAGTCGGCGATCTCAACCCAGTCGCCAGGAATGCGCCCGCGCAGCTGCCGAATTGTGTGATTGACCTGCTGGGGACTGCTTAGGCGCTGAATGTCATAAACGAATATTTCGACGGCACCGGCATTGGAAAGTAGGAGCGGGGTCAGAAAGTGCCTCCCACCACCGAATTCCAGGACCCGCGCTGGATGAACGCGCCGATATTGGCGAACATGAAACTCTTGTGTCCGCAGGTAGCCATCCGTCACTTCAAAGAGGTAACTACGCGTCACCATTTTCTGCGCGGCACGATGCAGGATTTCGCCGCCCGGCACCGATTCCAGAATTCGAAAGGCGGCGCATTTCAGCATCCAGTTCAGAACGCACTCCCCGGCACCATTCCTTGATCACGCACGCCGCAATTCCTCTTCCCCATCGGTGCTAACGAATGACCGCGAGAGCCAGATATTCGTGAATGGCACGCTCGGTCTTGCGCAGCGAACGCGTGGTGGCCAGCCACGCCCGCCACCCGAATCGCAAATGCCGCGGGGCCAGCTGCCCGGTAGGCGCCGGGATCGGCATTTCGCCCGCGAGCCTCATGAGGCGCATGGCTCGCGGCATGTGATAGGCGGATGTCACCAAGATGAAAGACGAATCACCGACCGCCGCGGCAACACTGCGCGCCTCCTCGGCGGTATCCAGGGACTTATCCAGGCTCGAAATCATCTGCGGCTCAACACCCATCTCACGTGCGAACTTGGCATAACCGAGCGCCGACGGCACTCCGGTCCCCGAAGGGCCGCCGGAGACGATCAGGTGCGCGCCGGGGATCCGGCGCATCAGAATGACCCCCTCGGCGATGCGCGCCAATCCATCGCAATCCAATGCCGCCGTTACGGGAAGCCAGTTGCGCGGCGCATAACCGCTGCCCAGCACGACGATGTACTTCACGCTCGGCAGATTACGGGTCTCCTCAATCGGCGGATACCGGTTCTCCAACGGCATCAGCAGCGCGTTGGCGACCGGCGCCGTCGCCGAAAGATAGACGACGCAGGCCGCAGCAAGCCAAATTGACGAGGCGGCCCGGCGCCGCCGGACCAGCCGCAGAACCGCACCGGCAACCGCCATCACGGCGCCCATTACGAGCGGTGTCGCGAGCGCCGCAACGATCTCCCGTACCTCGTGTGTCAGATGCATGTACGGCGTTTCACGCTTCCACTGGCCTCGCCGACGACGTCGCGCACGACACCGCAGGCGATATCCATGTGTTCCTGCGTCAACGTCGGGTGGACCAGGAACATCAGGCTCGTCTCGCCGAGTTCGCGCGCGACTGGCAGTCGGTCGACGGGGCGCGAACTGGAACCATCAAACGCCTTCTCCAAATATATTTCGGGGCACGAGCCCGAAAAGCACGGCACGCCGCGCACATTTATCTCCGCAATGACGCGATCACGAGACCAACCCGCATTGAGGCCGGCCGGATCGAGGAACACGGAGAATTTGTAGAATGCGTGCCGCAGGTGCGGCCCCGGCATCGGGATCCGCAGGACCGCAAGCTCGCGAAGTCCCTCGTACAAGCGCTGCGCATTCCGGCGCCGCTGTTCCAGCCAACGATCCAGTTTGGTCAATTGTCGCCGGCCGATCGCCGCCTGGAACTCCGTCATCCGCCAATTCGTCCCGAAGGACTCGTGCACCCAGCGGAACCCCGGCGGATGGTCGCGGCGATGCACGCTCCGGTAGTCCTTGCCGTGATCCTTGTACGACCACGCACGGGACCACAAGGATCCGTCCTGCGTGGCCAACAAGCCGCCTTCACCGCCGGTCGAGATGATCTTGTCCTGGCAGAAAGAAAACGCGCCAAGATCGCCGATGCTTCCGACGGCACGCTCCCGGTACCGCGCGCCGTTCGCTTGGGCGCAATCTTCGATGACCGCGACCCCTCGCCCGCGCGCAAAGTCCACGATCGGATCCATTTCGCACGGCCAGCCGGCCAGATGGACCACGATGATCGCGCGCGTCCGCCGCGAGAGGGCCTGCTCGATCGTCGCCGCGCAGATGTTCTGACTATCGCGGTCGACGTCGGCGAAGACCGGTTTCGCCCCCCGCATCACGGCGCAGCTGGCCGAAGCAATGAAACTGCGCGGTGACGTTATTACTTCGTCACCCGCACCCACGCCCAGCGCGGCCAGTGCAAGCTCCAGCGCGGCCGTGCCGTTCGCAAGTGCGATCGCGTGTCGAGCCCCGATTGCGCTCGCATATTCGCTCTCAAAATTCCGCACCTCGGTTCCAGTCCAGTAATTGACCCTCCCCGACCGCAATGTGGCCGATGCGGCGGCGATCTCGTCGTCCTCATAATGCGGCCACGCGGGAAAATGCGACACGGGCGATCCGTCGCCAATTGACTGGCTCGGAAGGTTATTTTCACTCGAATTCGTCATGGCGACCGATGCCGTTCCTTCGCCGGCACCCCAATGACCGTCGCGCCGTCGGTGACGTCGCCAATCACCACGGCACCGGCACCCACGGTCACATCGCTGCCGATGGTGATGCCTTGTCGCACCGACGCGGCAATGCCGATCCAGGACCGGTCGCCAACCCGCACGTTGCCCCCCAGATGTGCTCCCGGGCAAACATGCGCTCCGTCGCCGATCGCGCAATCATGGTCGACGGTTGCTCCCGTATTCACGATGCACGCGACGCCAATCCGGGCGCCCGCGCTGATGGCGGACTGCGCAAGCACGGCGCAACCCGTGCCGACCGATGCAAACCGGCTCACGTAGGCCGTCGGATGAATCAGCGAAACGAGGCCAAGACCCGTCTCCCGGCACCGCTGCGTCATCGCCAATCGCCGCTTCGCCTCGCCTAATGCTACAACTGCGTGCCTATAGGCGGGTGCAAACTCCGCTAAGTTAATCAGTTTGCCGACCACAGGCACCCCCAACACCGAGCCGAGCGCATCCGCCCGATCATCCAGAAACGCCAAATTCGTCCAGCCGAGCACCAGCGCGGTATCGACGATCACCTTCCCGTGTCCGCCCGCCCCGATTATCAATAGCCCGTTCAAGGCCTCGTCCCACGGAAACGTTCCATCGTCGCGTGTCCGGGATGTGAAATTCCCCTGGCGCTGATCACACCGCCGATCGTCATTAATAGAATGCGCAGATCCAGTGTCAAAGAACGGTTCTCCACATACCATACGTCCAAAGCGAACTTCTCTTCCCAACTCAACCCATTGCGACCATTAACCTGCGCCCAGCCGGTGATCCCGGGACGCACTTCGTGGCGCCGCGCCTGCTCGGGATTGTACAGGACAAGATATTCCATCAGCAGTGGCCTTGGGCCAACCAGGCTCATGTCGCCCTTGATCACATTGATCATCTCAGGGAGTTCGTCGAGACTCGTGCGCCGCAGAAAATTCCCCAGCGGCGTCAATCTCTCGGCATCCGGCATGCGCTCGGCGTCCCTCGATTCTTTAGTCATCGTGCGAAATTTCAAAAGAGTAAACGGTTTGCCCGCCCGGCCCGGGCGCGTCTGCCGAAACAACACCGGCGACCCGAGCGTCAACCGTACGACCAATGCGATAAGCAAGAAAATCGGCAGAAGCGCAAGAATCCCGGCCGTAGCCAGGACGAAGTCGAACATGCGCTTCACCGCACGCCCCCAACCACGCTGGTCAGGACGGCGTGAATCTTCTCGGCCAAAACGTCCCGCGAGAAATTCCTCTCAGCGAGCAATCGCGCATTGCTGCCGGCGATTTTTATACGCTGCGGATCGGCCGCCAGATCCCTTAGCTCGGCCGCCGCCCGCCGCGGATCGCTGCTGAGCCGAATTCCGGCTTCCGCGCCCCGCAACAAGTCGGCATGCCAGCCGCCATAATTGACGGCGACGCAGCGACCCGCCGCCAACGCATCGAAGAATTTGTTTGCCGAATTGCACTCCATCTGCGGAATAGGCAGGAATAGAGACGTCGCAATGTCCACCGCCGACAGTACCACCGGGACCTCGGTCTTGGGGACGTTCGCAAGCATGAAGAAATTGCGATCTAGAACGCCTTCAGACCGAGCAAGAGCGCCTATCCGTTCCCTCTCCTGACCGTCGCCGACCGTCAGGAACACGAAGCGCGGGTCGCTCGTCAATTCCGCGGCAACTCTCACCAGGTATGAAACTCCATTGATCCGGCCAAGCGTGCCAACATAGGCCACGAGGATCTGGTCGTCACCGATGCGCATTCTCGCGCGAAATGCCCGTCCCCTCGATGAGTCAGTTTTGAATTGCTCCAGATCGGATGCATTCGGCACGATCGCAATCCGGTCACCCGGACATCCCGCCCGGCGAATTCCCGCGGCCATGCCGGGCGACAATGCGACGACCGCGGACGAATTCGCGTATGCAAATCGCTCCAGTATCAACGCGGCTCGACGCAACATTGGATTCTTCAGGGCGCCTACCGCGATGGGCAGCTCCGGCCAGAGATCCCGAACCTCGAATACCAACGGCACTCCATGACGGCGTGCAGCGTACACGGCCGGTATGGCGACGGTGAGCGGTGTACTCGACGCGAAGACGACGTCACAGTCGATGTTGCGTGTCCGCGCAGCCGCACGCAGCGCGAAGCTCGCGAATGCCAGGACGCGCGCGCCATAGCTCATGTGGTTCGAATAGCGTACCGGAAGCCAATGAACCCTCATCCCGGATACATCCGTCGTAAACCAGCCGCTGCGTGCGGTCGGCTCGCGCCACGTCGTTATAAGATCAACCCGATGACCCGCGGCGACGAGCCGCCGGCCGACTTCAAACGAACGAGTGCTCCCGCTCATTTCGGGAGTGTTGAAATACTGGTGCAGGTAAACAATGCGCATATCGGTCAACGTGGCTTCATCGGGCCGCATCCCATGCGCACTTGCGACCCTCACAATCGTCCGTCAGGCGATCCACGCCGAATATCTCCGCATCCACAGTTCCAGGGAAAGGGGTGCGAATATCTCCCGATACCAGAGCGCTCCCCGCCCCGGCGGCTGTCGGCAATACCGAGCGTATTTGCGCAGCAGTGTCGCACTCGTGAGAATTCCATGGCGCGACAGGCAACTATCGCGGCTGAACGCGTCCATTACCGGCGCGCTCAATTCGTGCTTCAGCCACTCGCTTTGCGGGTTCGAGAAGCCCTTCTTGTCCTTACGCCAGGTTATCAGTGGGGGTAGAAAGGTCCGCATTGCCTCGCGTAGGCAGTATTTGGTCCACCCACGGCGCAGCTTGTAGTCGGCGGGCACTCGAACCAGAAGATCCACGAGCCGGGGGTCCAAAAACGGCAGCCTGATTTCCCGCCCCAACGCCATCGACATGCGGTCTTCGTAATGGCACAGCGCCGGGACGGACAATTCGCGTATGTCGGCGACCTGTCGCTCTGCCAAAGACCGAAATCCGAGCCCAAGTTCCACCGGCTGCCAGCCGCGCAACCATTCACCATCGAGATCGTCGTTCTCGCCGGTCCTCAGCCGGGCCAGTTTATTGAGCAGAGGCACGTAGCGTTTGGCATCGGCAAAATCGAACTGATTGATTACGGATCGATTGGCAACAAATCCAGCCAACACCGCCATCGCTTTGCCTATTCTCCTCTGTCGAATCAACGAGTGAAGGTAAAAACCCAGAAATTTCCGATATCCGAGAAAGAGTTCGTCGGCGCCCTGCCCACTCATCACGACCGTTACTCCGCGAAGCCTGGCGCACTCCATCAATCGGTAATGCCCGAGCGCCGACATCCCCGTGACCGGCTCGTCATTAATCCAATTGATAAGCGATAAATCATCGACCAACGTTTTTGCCGACGCCTTCAATACCGCCCTCTGTGCCCGCTGATTTAGATGCCGCTCCATTGCGGCGATGAAGTATGTTTCATCGAACGTCGGATCTTCGCTGACCGCGGACAAGAGCTCCGGCCCTCGATCATCAACTCGCAAATGATGGGCAATCGAGGCGATCGCAGAGGAATCGATGCCGCCGGAGAGGAGCACGCCGACCGGCACGTCACTTCGCAGCCGGATCCTCACGGAGTCAATCAATAGCCGACGAACCTCTTCGATGCATTCGCCCAACGATAGATTCTCCGCGTCGGCTCCATATCCGGGTGGCGAGTAACTCCTCGGCTCAATCGCCAATTTGACGTTCGCGAGATCGAGTTCCAAATAGCTGGCGGCCGCCAGTCGGAAAATTTCCTGGAATATCGTCCGTGTGGAGGTATCGCTCAAACCCTGGTGAATGAAACGTCCGACGACATCCTTCTCCAGGGAAAATCTGCGACCGGCCAGAGTCAGCAGGGTCTTGAGCTCCGACGAGAATATAAATCTAGCCGAATCCGCGAAGTAGTAGAGCGGCTTCTCCGAACCAGGATCGCGCGCCAGTGTCAGGCGATTGTTGCGAAGATCCAGCCAGGCGAAGGCGCCCATCCAATTGAATTTGGCAAGAGCTTCGGCGATGCCCCAGCGATACAGCGCCGCCAACAAAACCTCCGTGTCGGTCTGTGTCGAGAACGATTCGCCAGCCCGGCGGAGCTCCTCCCTCAGCTCCAGATAATTGTAGAGCTCACCGTTGTAGACGATGCTTCCGAGGCCTTCGCGATAGCTCATTGGCTGATGGCCGGCAGCGCTCAAATCGATGATCGCGAGGCGCTGATGAGCGAGGATCAGCTGATTTCCGGCGACCATGAACTCCTGCGTTCCGCGTCCGTCGGGGCCTCGATGTCCCTGTACCTCGTGAGCCGCCTGCACCAGCAGCGGGTCGATGCGCGCCGCAGTTCGAGATAGGAAGCCGAAAATTCCGCACATCTAGTTCCCCGCAAGTGACGCGCAAATCGATTCAAACGCCTGCGCCCATACCGCGTGATCGAATTGTTTCGCCTTCTCGCGGGCGCCCCGCTTCAGACGCAACCACTGTCCCGAGTCTGAGTAGAGGGTCGTCACGGCATCCACGAAAGCGGTCGTATCTTGCGGCTCGATGAGAATGCCGCAGCCGTCGTCGACGATTTCCGGAATCGCCATCCAGTTCGTCGCGATGACCGGCAACTCGTGGGCATACGCCTCCGCAATCACCCCTGGATAACCCTCGCCGCTATGAAAGGTCGGCAGGACGAGGCAATCGTATTCCCAGAGTCGCTCGCTCACCTCACCGTGATTCAGGAACCCGCGATATTTCACGCGTCCCTCGCCGCGCCGGTTGATCTCGTCGGCCGAATATTCATCCGGGGGCCCATAGATGTCGATCGTGCAATCGCCCGGCAGCCGCGTGGCGGACTCCAGCAGGGTCTCGATGCCTTTCGTGCGCCAGAGGTGCCCGAGAAAGATGAACCGGCGGCAGCCGCGCTCCGTCTCGGGCTGTTGCGTCGCCTCGGCAGCGGCCAATCGAGCCGGCGATTTCACGTAGGTCGAGAACCAGATCACCCTCGCCCTCGACCATAGTTGCATGTCGCGTACCGATCTCTTCGTTTGCAGCAACAACACATCAGCGGTCAAGACGGTTCGGCGCGTCAGCCATTTCCGGAGTCTTGACTGTCGGCCGTAGGAATCGCCGAAGGAGCCACCGAAAACCCGCAGGATCGTCGGCTTTCCCGCCATCCGGCAGAGAAGCAATACGATCGGGCCAAACAGGAGCATGCCACGGTCGCTCGCATGATAGGACACGATGTCGACCTTGCGCATTTGCGACGCAATCTTAGCCATCGTCCGAATCGAAAGGAGCATGTTGCGCGGCCAATCCGAGTGTCGCCGACCCCGCGAGGTGTTTATCACCCTCACCGCGAACCCCTGGTGCGCGCTCAGATCCGCCACGAGGGTGGCGAAATGCCGGGTATCTCCGCCCATCGGCGGCGGCAGAGGACCGACGAGAAGAACCGCGATCATTCAATTACCGTCAGCAACAACGGCTACGATGAAGGCGGCGCTGACCGTCAAATCGTCATCCGACAGAGCGCGGAATTCCGTCGCGAGTCGCTCTCGGCGCAGATCGGAGGTCGACCGGGTGACCGAATCCTCGCGAATCCGAAATCCGCTTTGTTCGATCAGGCGAACGTGAACCGAATGGGGTTGGCGGTTCAACAAATACGCCCGCCGACCGACAATGATCTTCCACAATCGATCGGAATAGGTCCAATGGCCATTCCACTCATTGGCCTTGCCATGGCACCTAAAATCGATTTGATGAGTCATCAGCGCTCCGGGCTTCAGCCACCTACGTGTGGCGGCGTAAATACCCCGCAAATCGTCGACATGTTCGAGTACGGCTTGCGAGAAAATCAGATCGATCGAGCCATCGTCGATGACGTCCGGCGCATTCCATGGGGCCTTGTACGCGACCATCGAATCCCCGCCGTGCGCATTTTCGATAGCGGATTTGATCACCAACAGGCGCCTTGGCGCCAATGCTTCCCGAAGCGAAACCTCCCCGATCAGGTCAATGGGAAACTCATAACTGTCGAGCTTTGGAAGCAGCGATGGAAACTCCGACTCGTCCGGTATCGGCGATCGCCCCGCGAACATCTCGACGAGTTCGTCGAGAACTGCGAGATTTCTCTTCAGATCCGAATAGCGCACCAGGTCGAGCGCGATGTATCTTTGCGCACCCGAGAGTAGGGCGGCGAGCCCGATTCCGATCGAGTCGCCGGGGCCCAGCTCGGCGACCACCGCCGGTACGGCGCGAGCGCCGGTATGCCGCATCGCCAGCACCAGATGCCGCAGCCAAACCGAGTAGCAATATCGAGCAGAATCTGTTCCTCCGGTAAAACCATTCGGGCTGCGTCCCGGCAGATAGGTAGACAGTCCCGAAAGAACGGCTTTGATTCTCAGATCCATTACTGCTCGCGTATTGGAAGGTCGATGCGCCGTCGCAATTCAGTCTCGAGGCGGTTTCTGGCAACGCGCCTCGACCCCGTTAACACCCCTGTCGATCCATAAGTTCGTCGAGCCGAGCCGCTGCAATTGTGTTCTTATCGCGCGCTGGGATCGGAGGTGTTTGTAATAGTCCGTCAACGAGTCGTGGGTATCCAATTCCGCCCATTCGTATTGCAATTTGTCGCCAAGTTGCGGAAACAGATGGTAGTAAGTCAATAACGGCGAGAATCGCGACAGCACCATCTGCAAGGCTTTCACGTTCCTGACCGCCTTGTGCAGCGGGAAGAAGATGCGCGTAAGCGCCTTCGTCAACGCAATTCCGCGCGCCGGAGACAGCCTTTTCAATATTGGCCGCAATGCCAACTCCGAGAACTTCGTATAGTAGGAGAGCGTGTGCGTGTAATGATCGATGATCAACCAGCCGCCCGGTTTCACCTGACTATAGAGATCTGAGATCGTGCGTTCCGGGCTTTTGGTGTGCTGAACCACGCCGAGACAGATGACGATGTCGTATTGCTCCGGTGGAAAAGGCAAATGGTTGATGTCGCATTGAATGACGCGGTGGCGGTCGCTTAACGGGCAATTATCCTTGTTGGGCTCGACCGCGGAACTTAGATCCGTGGAAGTGACGGACGCTCCGGGGAACTGCAGTAGAACCTCCGTGAATCTGCCCGCACCACATCCCGATTCCAGAATCTCGATTTTGCCCCGCTCACATAACGTACGCCAGAGCGCCTCCCCGAGGCACTTGCGAAGCCGGTCTTTGGAAATTTGCGTACCGGTATAAGAATCCAATTGCGTGACGCGATACTCGATCCACTGCTTGCCGAACGCCTCGGCGTAGTTCTCCTCATCTTTAAGCAGCCTAGGTATCCCGCCTCGGATCGCGAACGCATGTCCGGAGCGGCAGCGAAGCTCCCGTTCGTGCGTGGCATCGAGTTGCGAGTGGTCGAATGGACAGATCATCGGCGGAAACGACTGTTGGGGCATCGCGGACATTCAATACATTACCTTGCTCGGAAACCGTATCTTGCAGGTGTTCGTCCAGACCATGAAATTCAAGACCTTCCACAGCATGAACGAGTGATTTTGCCGACCGTCGCGGGTACGCGCAAACATTCGCTCGATCGTTGCGCGATTCAGTACCCGCGGATGAACGCGCATGAAGGTGGACAGATGGTCGAAAAACATGGGCTTGAGCGCGGTCTGCAGCCAAAATCCGTAGGGCACCGTGAGGCCTCTCTTTCGACCCCGCAAAACGTCGTCCGGCACGACGCCGCCCAGCGCCTTCTTCAGCAACCATTTCTTGCGGCCCCCGGGCATCTTGCAGTCTCCCGTAAGACCGGTCGTGTAATCCAACAAATCATTGTCGAGAAAGGGCACCCGCACCTCGAGGCCAGCGGCCATCGTCGAGCGATCGACCTTTTCCAGGAACAAATCCGGCATTTCGATACACATGTCGGTGAGGGACATCTGGTTGCAGATGTCTTCGATTGCGAATCGCGGCTGGACTTCGCGAAACCTCGCGAACGGATCTACCATGACCAGCGAATCAATAATCTCCTCGGAAAATACCTCCTGTGGGCGAAAGGCCGGGCTCTCCTGGGTCAGCAGCAACGCCATCGTCGTTGCAAGATCGCGGGCTGACAACGCGTCCAGGTAACGCCGGAATCGGTACCATGGCGCGAACCTCGGTCCGAAACGACACGGCCAGCGCAGCGCACGCGCCGCGTTGCGTAGGAACCGGTAATACCTCAGCGTCGCATATCGGCGATATCCACCGAATACTTCGTCGCCGCCGTCCCCCTGCAATACCACCTTGATGTCCGAACGAATGCTCTCGGCCATGAGGTAAAGAGGAATGTTCGCGGCATCGGCAAACGGCGCGTCGTGATGGTAAACCATTTTTTCGACGATCGCGCCGACGTCCGCGCCGGCGATGCGAACCTCGTGATGATCGGTGCCGAACAACCCGGCGACGCGCTTCGCGCCCGGAAGTTCGCTCACGTCGCCGGCGAAGTCAAACCCCGCCGAGAAGGTCGCCAGCCTGCCCCGATAATGCCTGGAGGCAAACGCCGTGATTGCGCTCGAGTCGACTCCACCGGACAGAAAGATGCCTACCGGCACGTCGCTCACCAATTGACGTCTTACCGCCGCCTCCAGCAGCTCTCGCACCCTGGACGCCGCCTCCTCGACACCGCCCGCCCCCCGGACCACGCCTGCGGACGATCCGCGAAAGCCATGGTACGGTTCGATCCGATGATCGAATGTGTCGACGTCGAATTGTAAGTAGTGTCCGGGCAACAGCTGATGAATACCCGCGTGCAGCGTGCGGCCACCCAGCGCATTGCCGTAGTAAAGCCATTCGTGCAGCGCAGCCAAGTTACATGTCGGATCCTCGTCGCTGAGCGCCGCAATGCCCTTCATCTCGGAGGCGAACGCCAGGCCGCGGGAGTCGATTCGATAGTAAAGCGGCTTGATGCCGGCTCGATCCCGGGCCAGCAGTATCTTGCGGTCCACCTTGTCGTAAATGGCGAACGCAAACATCCCGTTCAGGCTCGGAAGGACCGAGACGCCCCGCGCCGCGAACGATCTGACAATCACCTCAGTGTCCGATCTCGAAACGAGATCGCCCAGCCGCCCTTCGGCGGCGATCTCCCGGAAATTGTATGTTTCGCCGTTGTAGGTGATCACGAAGCGATCGTCCGCGGTCCGCATCGGCTGGGCCCCGGCATCCGACAGGTCCAGGATGCTCAATCTCGAGTGACCGAGCCAGACGTTGCGATCCTGGAAAATTCCGGATCCGTCCGGGCCGCGGTGCCGCAGCGTCATTAACGCGTTGCGGAACCGTTCCAATGACATCGGTTCGACGCCCGTAGAACGCATCGCATATCCGAGTATGCCGCACACGCCGCTCAGCCCTCCGCCACGGCCGTCGGGTCGACCGGTAGCAACTCTCGGACGAATGCGCGGGCCACCTCGTCGATCGAAAAGTCCGCCGCCCTCCTGCGGCCGTCGACGCCCGCCTCGTGGTGCATCGACTTCACAATTGCCGCGGCCATCGTGGTCGGATCCCTGATCGGCACCAAGGCGCCCCACTTTCCGCCCTCCAGGATCTCCGCGGAACCGCCATTGCAATCCGTGCACACGACGGGCGTGCCGCACGCCAGCGCCTGCATCACGACGTTGGGGCATCCCTCTGTCAACGAGGAACTCACCAGCACCGCGGCACGGTGCATCCACGCGAATGGATTCCTGACGAATCCGGGCAGATGAACATGCCGCTCCAAAGCCAATTCAGCCACGAGATTCTCGAGCTTCCGGCGATCCGGACCTTCCCCCAGAATCGCGAGGCGGCATGCGTCCGTCGTGCGAACCTTGGCGAATGCGCGAATCAACGTCGGAAAATCTTTCAAAGCGGTCAGGCTTCCGACGCCGAGGATCAGCGGCGTTTCATTCTCGCTAAGCCAGCGATTCTCGACTCGCTCGCAACCGAGGCGCTGGATCGAATCAACGTCAAGCGGATTGTATATGACGCTCACTCTCTCCTGCGGCACTCCGAAGTGTTCGATCAGATCCATCGCGACCGCTCGGGAGTTGGCTATCACACGGTCCGCATACCTGTAGGTTGCCCGCATCAAGAAGGGCAGCACATGACGGCGAGGAAAGCTCGCCTCGCGGTACACGGCCATCGGCACCGACCGCGTCGAAATCACACATCGGGTATTTCGCCGCGTCATCGTGTTGGCGACGATGGCGACGATGTTGGCATGATCGAGCGCTGAGAGTATCGCGACCGGGCGCGCGGACTTTATATGCCTGCTGAGACTCGGCAGCACTCGCAATACCCCACCGCCGCCAAGGTCGACGATATGCACGCACGCGTCGACCTCCTGGAGGTACGGACCGCGGACGGCGGCAAGCGCTAGATGCACGTTCAGGCCAAATCGGCCGAATGCGTTCGCCAGCTGCACGAACACACGCTCCGCGCCGCCGCCGTCGAGCGACGGCAGAAAGAGGGTAATTCCTTCCGGACGGGAATGGATGCAATTACCCATCGATCCACGACTGGAACATCAGATATTGCCAAACTCCGTCACTGCTCACCCGGCGGCCCCGCAAATAGTCCTCCCACCGCTGCCGCACGACACGATCATCGAAGATTCCCTGGCACCGCAAGCGCTGCGGCGCCAACAATCCTTCCGCCCAATCGCGGAGGGGGCCGCGGAGCCAATCGCCTACAGGTATGCCGAAGCCCATCTTTTTGCGCTCGAACAGCCGAGGAGGGACATGTCGTCCCAATACACGTTTCAGCAACCACTTGCCGGTCCCGCCCCCCACTCGCATGCTCCGCGGCAACGCCCACGCAAACTCCACAACGCGATGATCCAGCAACGGCACTCGCGTCTCCAGACTGGCGGCCATCGCGGCTCGATCCACCTTGACCAGAATGTCGTCGGGCAGATAGGAAACGGAGTCTTCGTACATCATCAGGTCGAAGATCTCCCGGTCCGCTCCGGTCCGCGACGCGGGCTCAGTGTGCGGGTATTCCTTGGCAATGCCCAAGACGCCGGTCGGGCTACCATAATGCCACCAAAATTGGACCGCGTAGCACTCGCGCGCATCTCGTGCTCCCAGGAATTGTACAATCCTGTGAAGGGTCGTCGCGGATGGTCCGGCCCTCCACAATGACTCCACGGAATGCGCCCCTAACGCCATGAGCCGTCGCACGGGCCATGGCGTCCTGCGCAAAACCGACCAAATCTGCGCGGTGCGTTGGTAGCGCGAATACCCACCGAAGAGCTCGTCGCCCCCGTCGCCGGACAACGCCACGGTTACCTTCGACCGCGCCAGCTCCGACACCAGATACATCGGAATCGCCGAACTGTCGCCGAACGGTTCGTCGAACAAGCGCGGGAGCCGCGGAATCACCCGCATGGCATCGGTCTCATTGACGTAGAGTTCGGTGTGCTCCGTTCCCAGGTGTTGCGCCACCGCCCTTGCGTACGGCGCCTCATCGAGTCGCGGTTGATCGAAACCGATCGTGAACGTCTTGACTTTCCTGGAGGATCCCGTCTGCATCAGCGCGGCGACGAGGCTCGAGTCGATCCCGCCCGACAGAAACGCGCCGACGGAAACGTCGGCGACGCTCTGCAACGCGACGGCGTCTGCAAGCAGCCTTTCAAGCGCGTCCGCGGCCTCACGGTCGTCGCCGCGGAATGGATCGCGGTGCCCCCGCTCGATGGCGTCCAGCAGCGACCAATACGCAACGGGCCGAGGCAATTCCCCAGCGCTTTGCGGCGGCCTCAACTGCAGGTAGGTGCCCGGCTGTAGCTTGAAGATACCTTGAAATATCGATGAAGGCGCGCGAATGTAGCCGTGCCTGACATAACCCGCAAGAGCGGCCCGATCGATCTGCGCGCGGAACGCCGGATGCACTCGCAGCGACTTGAGCTCCGATCCGAACAGGAATGTGCCGCCCTGCCACCCATAATACAAGGGCTTCTCGCCCAACCGGTCACGCGCGAGCGTGAGAGTCCGCGTCGTGCGATCCCAGATCACGAGCGCGAACATGCCGACGGATTGCCTCAACGCAACGTCAATTCCCCAGCGATCCACTGCGGCCAAGAGCGTTTCCGTGTCGCTGTGGCCACGCCATTCGGGCGCGCCAGCATCGCGTTCCAATAGCCCTCGGATCATCTGGTGGTTGTAGATCTCACCGTTGAGTGCTATGACGTATCTGCCGCTCGCAGATGTCATGGGTTGATGCCCGGCGGGGGAGAGATCGAGTATCGACAATCGGCGATGGCCAAGCGCAATCCCGCATACGGGATCGATCCAGTGACCAAAGTCGTCCGGGCCCCGATGCGTCAGACTCCGCGTCTGCGCGCCCAGGATGTCATTTGCTTCGGCCGCCGAAATTCCACCGAACTGGCAATATCCGGCTAGTCCGCACATCGCGTTCGTCGCAGAGCCAGCTCGTTGCAGCCCCAACTATCCGTCCTACGGACGCTTATAACCTCGAAGCCGCGGGACGTGAAGTAAGATGTCAAGGTTTCGCAGCTGGCGAATTCATACGGGAATCCGCCGATCCAGTCGATCTCATCGTATTTCGCGCTCATACCGCGATTGCGGCGATCCGAGAGCAAAGGCGCGATCGCGACCATCGGCTTCCCCTTCACGAGATACTTCGCGAAGACGAGAACGCGCGTCGCGATGGATATCGCGAACGCGAATGGCCGGCGCAGCGGGCGGGGAAGCCGGTTGTAAAAGCTCTTGATCAACCACCATACGTGCGACTTCCAGCCCTGGTCGTTGTAGATCGCGACGATCAATTCGCCGCCCGGCTCGACGCGACCGATCGTGTTCTCGATCGCCGGCCACATGGCGCCGGTGTGATGAAGGACGCCCCAACTGTATACGATATCGAAGTTACCCAGAGTCTCGAGATACGTACGGTCCAAGACGGACCCTTCATGAACTCTCCAGCCGGAATCGCACGGAAAATAGCGATTCCTCAACGCCGTTGTGCACGCGACCGATTCCGGATCGAAATCGAAGGAGTACACCGTCGCACCAAGTCTTCGCGCCGCCAGGCTGAACAGACCCGAACCGCTACCGATGTCAAGGAAGCGCCGACCCGCCAAGCTCGTCATGCCGAGCATTTCACCGAGCGAATGCTCGGCGCTTTGAATCCGCGATTCGTCGAGTGACAACAGAAACCGCGCCCAATTCTCTCCAAATGCGAATCTCTCCCCGCGCTCACTCTCGCGTCCCACGGACATGCTTGGTCCTCGGTCCATGCTCAATAAATCGTCCCTACGCGAATTCGGACAAGATGCAGTGTTCCCATTCCTGCATTATGAAGTCTTGCGCGAAAGTTACTCTAACTCTCCGCGCCTCAAGTCCCAACCGATCGCGTTGATTGGGATCGCGCATTAACTCGGCCATAACTTCGGCCAACCGATTTGGGTCCTCGGGCGGCACGAGTCGGCCGTTCACTCCATCTTCGATTATTTCGGCCGGCCCGGATCGGCAATCCGCACTGATGACCGCCGCCCCCATTCCCATAGCCTCCAAAATTACATTGGGAAATCCCTCGAGCCGCGAGGGTTGTACTACTAGAGAGGCTCGTGCAAACCATGATTCTATATCCTTGGTCGGCGGGAGAAACTCGACACGGGCTTCGACCCGCAACGCCGCACACATACTCCTCAAGGGCACATTCTCTGGGCCCACTCCCAAGATCACGAGCCGCCAATCTGGAAAATCGCGCGCAATTCCGGCAAAGGCCGATATCAGGATGTCGAACCCCTTCTCATGCGATAATCTACCGGCCGCCAGAACGACCGCTTCGCGCGGCATTTTGATGTCGGGTAACTGCCGTAACGGATTCGGAATTACAACCGGCCTCACATGACATGTACCTTCAACCCATCGTGCCGCATCGCGCGTCTGTGTGATCACGACGTCCGCACTGCGATAGGTGACCGCGCGAAGCGCGCGCCAAATCCGCGGAAGCGTCGACGTCACGGCACCGTTAGTTCGTTCAGAGACGACGACTCGCCTCCGCAAACCCACACACGCCATCAAAGTCATGACGTTCGACGTGTCGATGAAACTCAGAACCACGTCCGGCCGCAAATCCAACACCAAGCGCCGCAGCTTACGGATTCGGCGAATATGCGCAAGGAGCCGCGCCAGCGGCGTCGGCCCTCCCGGCGGCACGTCCAACCAACTCCTCTGTACGCCCGGATCGAGTTCGTAAAAATCCTCCGTCGATGGCCCTGCCCAAGTCGCCAGCACAACCGTCAAACCCTTCTTGCGCCAGTAGTTCGCCATGTCCGCAAAGACCCGCTCTGCGCCGCCGCATTCGAGACTGCCGGTCACCATCATTATTGATGGCTGCGACTCTGATAGACGACGCAATTAGTACGCCCAATTCGCGGAAATATTGCCGAGCCGATTCGGCCCCCAGTACCCATCGGCCATCACGACTCGAGCCACTCCGTTCTTACGGACAAATCCCGGCGAATTCTTCGAGGCGTCGCATCCAACGCAATGCGGCGTCTCGACGGAACTGCACTGTGATGGCATCGACATTTCTACAATCCTCGGCTGATTCATGCGCCGTCATCGCGATTGACGCCTACACCTTGCGAAGCCGCTAGGTCATTGTATCGGCGAAGCAGCGCCGCGCTAATTGCCACGAAGGCGGCCAGCAACAAGCTATAGTGCATCGTTCCGGACAAGGTAACAAAGACGTAGCAAACGATGCCGCCAAATATCAACGATCGTTGGCTCGCCGGCATTCGATTTTCGATACGAAAAATGCGCCATACGAGGCTGACGAAAATGCCGTAAAACAACGATAGGCCAATGACACCAGAGTTATAGAGCAAGTCGATTGGCGTCGAGTGCGAGGTAATGCCGTAATCCGCGCGGAAGGCCTCCGTTCCATGCCCAAATATGGGATTAAAAGCCCAGCCTCGGAAACCCATTTTCTCCCAATAATCCCTCTCATTAAAGGCGGAGTAACCAGGCACATTTCCCCGCGCCTCGAGCACGTCAACGCCCAGTTGAACCCGCTGAAAGCCACGATCTATCGATTCGCGAGCCGTCTGATTCGACGCGACCATGAACGTCAGCGCGAGCCCCAGAATCGTCAACGCCAATGCTCCGCGCCGCAGGACGCGACCAAAATAGCGGAAATACATCACGGTGGTCGCAAATCCACCCAAAAGGATTCCAAGATTGGTCTTGATCGAGGTCGTTGCGACGATATGCAGGAGAACCACAATGGAGATGAAGACCAGGAAACCCCCACGTTGCTTACATCCACCGTACAAAATAACGACGAATAGCCCGAAGAGGTACATCTCGGCGATGGCGTTGTATGAAAATTTTCGCGGATATGACAGGGGAAATCCCCGGGTGAGCGTGTAAAACGCGGCAGCGGCAACAAAGCCGTAAAAGGCCCCTGCAAATATTGACGGCAAATCGTGGAAACGGACCAGTGACCCCAACAGGATCATCACTATCAGACAACCAAACGCGGGAACAAGCGTATTCGCTGCCAGTGCCGTGTCGCGCGTCCACAGGAGGGCCAGCATCATGTAACCGAAAAATCCCGCGTATAAGGAGAATTCCCGGCACCAGAAAATCCTGGAATAACGCAACATATGCATACCAAGCAGCACGGCAAATATTGCACTCACGTGCGTAGCTCGGAAATAATTCGAGTAGGCGCTTAACCCGAGCGCGATGACTGCCAAAAACGCCGTCAGCCATGATACCGCACGCCCCGCAGTTATGCCGAGTGAATGCTGATCCGTGCCTTTATTGCTGGAAATGGTGTGTTCGTTCATATGCGCTAAATTTTCATTTCCGACCATTCAGCGTGTCGCGATGACGCGAGCGGGAACGCCGGCCACCGTAGTGTTCGCCGGCACGGGTTTTGTGACTACACTTCCAGCCGCAACGATCGAATTGCGCCCCACCGTCACTCCGTCGAGAATTACCACTCCGGCGCCGAGCCACACGTTGTCCTCTATGCTAATTCCGCGTCCAGTAACGCCGGATTGATAGAACGGTTTGCCGTCGGAGGAAATCAGATGATTCGAGGCAATTATCACCGTGTGAGCCGCAACACGCACCCCATTTCCCAGACGTACGCCACCATATCCGTAGATGATGGCAAAGGGGTTCAAACTGCAGTTGTCGCCTATCCGAATGTCACCACCGTACGTAAGCACCATCGCATAGGGATGGATCTCGCAATTCTTGCCGATCTCGATCGTTCCCCCGTCACGGTTGCGGATGTCGCTGCGCCTGGAGACCCACGACGATGAGTCTATCGTGATGGGCTTGCGGCCGAAGCGCAGCGCGAATTTGCAACGCCGCATGAAGAAGAGAACCCGTCGACGCCAGACCACCGGAATCATTGGCTATCCTGCGCTCTGACCGAGAGGCGTCGAGCCCGTAGGCCGAACATGGGAAGCGAGAGCTTCGAATAATCGCGAAAATGCGACGATCTCTCGCTCGTCCGGCTTCTTCGTCCAGTCGTTGTACGAAGCTGGAGCGAATGGCCTGAGATACTCTTGATACGCGTCAAGAATCTGTTTTCTCGAAGGCGCCGTCTCCGTGAGCTTCCTCCTTACCAATTTCGGCAGATCCACGAGCCTACCAATCGGCGACACGCTGGGAAAACACGCGACCGGGGACTCGCCGAGCGTGATTAGCGGCTTACCAAGCAACGCCGCCTCCAGCCCCATCGTCCCTTGTATTGAAAACAACAGCGCTGCGTTCTCGATCAACTTGCGGGTATCCGCGAATGGGGCGACCAGTTGCACTCCGGGAAAGGATCGCATGTGCTCGAGCTGCTCGCGGGAATAGTTCGACACGTCGCTCTTGTGGACCTTCACCAACAGTCCATGACTGGGCGGTATGGATCGTGCGAGCAATTCGATAACCCAGAGTTGATTGCTGTAGAACGGAGCCCAGACGTCGATCGACGATTCCGGTTGCGTATGTAAGCCGAACAGTACGTACGGCCCTGCAGGAGGCTCCTCGATTAAGTGCATCTTTCCCAGGGCCGCATTGGCGGCCGCTAAACGATAGATACGCCGAACAGCGGCGCATAGATCATAGCCACCGGGTTCCCGCACGAATTTCAAATACCGACGATGGCGAGCGATGCGCAACATCCAAAATGCCTTCGCCACCCTGGCCGGAAGTCTACCAATGGACCCCGCCAGGCCGCGGCTTTTCGGTGCGATGTAGGCCGGCGCGTGAACCTTTCGCGTCAGAAAACTTTCAAGGGCCGACTCGGCGGCAGCGGCGACATCCCAGAGTTGCCGCGTGTCCAGCATCACACGCGCGGTTGGTGACATACCATCGCAAAAGGACGCCAAACCGGCGGGAATTACGCTGAAATTGAGAGCAAACCACGGAATGTTCAAGCTTCTCGCGACAGCTAAGCCCAACCCACCGTGAAGCGCGTCGAAGGAGCCAATGATCACGGTGGGTCTCAATTTCTTGTAAAGCGTCGCAAGTCGTTGAACCAAAAAAGTGCAATATCCGAGCGCTTCGGCGTAATCAAGCTTGGAGACGATCCGGTCGCTCAAAATCATATTATGAACACTCGGAACTCCGTCGCATTCCAGCGAAGAAAGGAGTTCGATGTCCGGTTTGGGCATCCGGGGAATCGGGACATCGGCAATGAAATAAACATTAGGTGGTGGCTCGCCATTTTTCCATGTGTGCCGGCTGGAGCCCGGCTCAACCACATGGGAGAACTGAAACTGGCCGACGCGTGCAATGCGTTCCCAAAGAGTCTCGACCAGAACCGGCCACGTACCCACAGTGACGAAGTGCACTGACATACCCACCTCTACTCGAACACCCCGCGGCAATAATCGGAAAACAAAGGGTGCGACGGCTACAGGAAGTTTCCGTCCAGGTCCATGATTTCACCGGTCCATCCCCGAGCCCTGACTCGCGGAAGTATTTCGCGTACGAACGATGACGTAATGACGAGCAGAGGTTTGGCGCGCGGCGAGGATTCGACCATCGCCAACGCCCGTTCCGGACTTACAATTTCGCTCTTTAGGCCGGGGAATTTCCGACCGTATTTATTTGGATTTCCGTCAGTCCACATGTCGGGCTCCCGTCCAAGCATTCGAACGAGCGAGACGGCCGCGGATCCCGCTCCCCAGAAAATAAGCTGCCTCCCCTCGGTCGCACGACAAAGACGGGCGCGGACCGAATCCGCTGCCGCCTGCAATCCGCTCAATTCGGTCGAGGGAACAGTATCGTTTGACTCTTTGGTCCCGTCTCTACCAAACGCCGCGATCAGGTTTCCGTCTGCAGTGACGACGCCATGGGTCCGATGCCATCCGAATCGTTGCGCAAGCGTCGTGAGCGATCGTTGGGAAAACACGTGTAGATGTTCAATGTGAAAAGGTGCTAAGGATCCGAGCCGCGCGTGGTGATCTAGACTTGGCGTCTCTAGCACGAGATCGGCTTGCCCCGATGCCACTCCATTTACGCCCGCAAAAAAATCCTCAAAATCGAACGCGTGCTCTATCACATGCCGTGCAAACACGAAGTCGACCGTTGCGCCAACGCGTTGGATGGCGCTTGCACCGAAAAATGCCTCATAAACCGTAAGACCACGCTTTCGCGCGATGTCGGCGTTTTCCCGGTTCGGTTCGAACGCGTACGCGGTCGTGGACCCCGTTTGCAACATCATCTCGTGGAGCACATTTCCGTCGGACGCGCCGATTTCGAGCAGCGACGCTCCTGCCCTCAGCAGTCCACATTCGTCGAGCGTTCGCAAGAACACGTCCCGAAACTGCATCCCCATGCCCGCGGGAGCAGGTGTATAGTAATGGCTGCGATATATATCCTTGAGAAGCCGTGCGTCGAACGTCGCCTGCCAAGCATGTGTACACCTCGCGCACTGTACCCAACTTAGATCCACGGTGAAGGGACCGCGTACATCGGCGTCTGTCGGCACCGGATGCTGGTAAATCGCTTGATTTAGGAGCGAAAGCATGGGGGCCGCGCCGCCGCCGCAAACCGGACATCGCTCCGTATGCGCAAAATGATCGGCCTGCATCACTCTACATCCTCCCAATGCAATGGCTCTCCCCGGGCGAGGTCTCGCCGCGCTCGACGACCGAGGATCCGCACAATCGTGCGCGGCGGAAGCCCGCAACCTGGACGAATTGCGCGCACATTCTGCGGCCCGAACGTATCTCCGGCACGCATCGACTCCACGACAAACAATGATCGCCCGTGTTCCGAACCCGCGCGAGTCGCTCGCTCCAGTAATCCCGGATCGCCAATCGCTTCCCAGGCACGCTTTACGTCCTTTACCAATGCAGCCAGCTCCGCTGGCTCGAGCGAGAACGACGCATCCGGTCCGCCGTCCTCCCGCGAAATCGTGAAGTGCTTTTCGATCAAGGCCGCTCCCCGTGCAACCGCCAGCACCGCGGCGAAATTGTCCAAGCTGTGATCCGATAGTCCAACGACACAATTGAGCTGTGCGAGACGGTCTATCACCGACAAATGCATTTCCGCCGTGTTTGCTGGATATTGGGATATGCAATGAAGTAGCGCGACATCCTGGCAGCCGGCGCCGCGCAGCACGCGAATCGCTTCCTCGATGTCGTCGAGTCCGGCAATCCCAGTCGACACGATCACCGGACGTCCGGTCGCGCCGACGGCTCGCAACAAGGGGTCGTCGCAAATCTCGAACGAAGCGATCTTGTACGCGGGACAGTTCAGGCGTCGCAGCAGCTCGACGGCACGCTCATCAAAGGCGGAGCTAAATATCGTGATTCCGCAATCCCGCGCTACTCGAAACAGCAGCTCGGTGAACTCCGCGGGCAAGGCGATCCGCCGATAAAGTTGGTAATAATTCAATCCAACCCACGGCGGCGTCTTGATGATGAATTCGGGGCGATCGCAATCAATGGTCAGTGCTTCCGCATCGTAAGTCTGGATTTTCACCGCGTTGGCACCGCACTCGGCGGCAATTTCGATAAGCCGACACGCTCGCTTCGGATCCCCCAGGTGGTTATTTGAAAGCTCGGCGATTACGTACGGCGGTCGCCCGCCGCCTATCGGTCGTCCGTCAATCTGCATATTTCGGACTCCTGAATCGGAACTTGACGAAACCCGCACGCCCAGCAGCCGCAAATACCTCATCTACGGGATCGTCGCCCACGTACACCGTCGGTAAACCCGCGCGCCAATTGGCAAGCTGCGACCAGGCCCACGACCCGGGCTTTTGTCGTTCCGGGAAATCGGGTCCGCAAATGATGCATTCGTCGAAGAGTCCGCGGAGGCCAATCGCATCACACTTACGCTGTTGTAGCCTGTCGCGGCCGTTGCTCACGAGCGCCAGCCGCAGTCCGCGGGCACGCAGTTCCAATAGATACTCTCGCAGGCTGTACTCACTGGTCAATCCACTCGGTGAGTGATCGTGGAATCGTTGCGCGCATTCCGCGCCCCAGGCAAGCGGCAAATCAAATTTATGCAACACGTCATCGAACAAACCCGACCGATGTCGATCCGTCTCGCGCCTCAGCCAAAGCTCCACCGTCAATCCATCCAAGGATCTTCCGCTCTTCTCTCGGAGCCAATTGACGACGGATTCGAGGGCGGGCCGCTCGAAATCCCGTGTGTCGTAGATCGTTCCGTCCAGATCGAACACAACCCGGTTGGCCCCCCCGATTTCACGCGACAATCTCTCGGTAGCCGTCACGAGATTCAGTCGCTGATCATCGGTATTCACGGCGACAGCTCCTCCGACATCTCTTTCCAGTAGCGCCAAACGCGCAGACGTTTTGGATGACCTTTCCAGGAGCCACCAGACAATAGCGCGATGGTCGCCGAAAACGGGTCACAGTCGGCGAGAGTGGAAAATATCGCGCTGCCCGCCAAGCGCGGATTCAATTCTATGATCCAGTCCTTTCCGGCGCCATCGCGTATACACTGAAAGTTGATCGCATACTTAAAGTGCCAATTACTGCCAATTCTTTCGGCGAGCCGGTGCAAGGCCGGATCGAACCCCACCTCGCCGATGGTCGATACGCCGGCGGCCAGTAAACGCTTGCGCGACGCGGTGGCGAGCAACTGGCCGTCTCTGTCGAAGATTGCATCAACCGTGAACTCCTCTCCGCGGATAGCGCGTTGGATCACGCCGTCCCAGCCCTCCAAGGCCTCGAACATACGGCCGTCTAACACCTCGAGCACGCCCCTCCCGCCTCGGCCAAAGCGCGGCTTGAAATAGGCGGGCGGAGACTTCGCCGTGGGAGCAATTGGCAGGCCGGCCTCGACGCAGGCACGCTGAAAGCGGCATTTGTCGACGCAATCGCGTATTACAACGGGGTCCGATAATGCGACGCGTCCAGTGAGGATCTTCGGAATGCGCGACCACCCATCGGCGATCGCGATCAGTTCTTCATCGATGAACGGAAGAAAAGCGTCTACGTCTGCCAATCGCTCCACGAGGAAATCGAGATAGGCTGAAGCGCTCGCCAACGGGCAGAGAAAAAATCTGTCGCAGAAGGCTCGGCCCAATTTTTCCGTTTCCACACGCGCGTTTATTCCGACGACTTCATGACCGAGCGCTTTCAAATGGCGCAAAATCGACACGGACGCCGGCGAGCCGGCGGCGCTTACCATTACCCTCATGGCGCTCCTTCCGCCCGTGCCTCTGGTACGGCATCGGTCCGATACTCGACGAACGCGTCGCCTCGGGTCGACGGTTGCGGCCTGAAGCCGAGTCGCGCGAATACCGCACGGGAGCGAAGATTATTTTCCCGGACCTCGGCGACGAACCGAGCGCCTCGTTCCGCCGTGGATTTCGACATGCCGAGCGCCACCAATCGCGAGGCCCATGTCCGCCCTCGATAGTCCCGATCGATTGAATAATCGACACGATAGTCGTTTCCCTCGCGGTCGAAGCGTATCTGGCCTACCGGCAAGTCGCCAGCCATGAGGACGAAAAGCTGCGCGTGGGGGGAGGCCAACTTGGCGGCGAACCATCGTTCGTGACTCTCGATCGAAATGAGGCTGGTCTGAACCGCCTGCGCGCGAACATCGGGGTCGTTGGCCCACTCGAAATATCGATACACGTCATCGGGTTGGGCGACCCGCAGTCGAAGGGAATCTGCCGCAGTGGGTTGAATGATCTCCAATACCCGAAGCGCCCCGCAACCGTCGACCAGGAGGCAACACTTGAGTGATATATCGCTCAAGTCACGGGGATTCGAGATCGCGTCGCGTATCGCTCCGGTCAGGTCTTGCCGCGTAACGCGGTCGTAATGGCCCACGTACGCAATCAGACCCGCTTTCGCAAGCGATCCGGTCGATGGACGTTGATTCTCCGCGATGGTGATGACGACGCTCGGCAATCCCATGATCATGCGTTCCCAAGTCGTGACCCCACCAGCTCCGATCGCGAGATCCGCTCGCGCCATAAGATCCGCCAAATGCCTTTGGGGCCCGTATATCGTCGTTTTAGGTCGACCCGCCGCAAGTTTCCGAACGGCGGCATTATGCGGATTGTTGACGCCCATCACCACGTCGACCGGCAGATGCCGGAGTCCAGGCACGCACAGGGCATCAAGCGTCATGCCCGTGAGATTGCAGGGGTCCGTACCCCCAAAGAAAACCAAAACACGCCCGATGCGACCATCCCGGCGCGGTACCCGACGCCGGGCATCGCGATATTCCGCCCCCAACAACGCAAAGCGTGGTCCGAGCAAGAACCGACAACGTTCATCGACCAGGCGTGCATATCGCTTCCGGTCTTCCGCGAAAAAATTTTGGTCCAGCAGCATGTCGCATGAATGCGGTCGGTTCGCGAGATCGTCGACTACGAGGAGTTCGCGCACGTGCGGACGCAATTTGCGTTCCCATTCGACACCGATCCCGTAGTGGTCGACGATCAACCACTCCACCTCGCTATCACGGATTGCGTGGATTGTTTGCTCCGCGTCTTCCGATTCGGAAGCGCCCAGCCAGGCTGAGTACGCGCCATCCTCAGCCTTTGGGTCGGCGGTCGGCGAAATCGGCAGAAGATCCACGTTGAACGCACATTCTCGCAGTTGCCTCGCAAGATTCCCGGCGTGTTCTCTGCACAGGAATCGCACGTCGGCGCCGCGATCGCGAAGAAGTTCGGCCAATGTCAGGCAACGCATCACGTGCCCAATGCCAATTTGACTGGATGCGTCGACGCGAAAGACGGCGATTATGATATTTGCCTTCCAATGACGTAGGATTCCGCAGCATCCACCCCAACGGTAGCGCCACGCCACCTGGCAAGATATTCCACTGCGCGCATCGAGCGCGGATGCGGCCAATCGCGGACCTCGACGGCATACGCCTCAAGTGCCCGAAGCTTGCGATCGAGCCAGGCGGATATATCGACGTACCAGTTCGGTGCAAAGGACGTCGAGTTCCCAGGCATCCGCCATTCGGTGCTCGATGGAACCTCAAAGAAGGCCGCGGTCTTGACCGTGCCGCCGGCGCAGGGGCGACAGGCTGTCTCGACGGCCTGGTGCACGAGGCGATGATCCACGTTTAGATCGTGCGCATGATGCGTGAAGACAATCTCGGGACGATGTTGCGCGAACAAGGCTTCTACGGTCTTAATGACGTCGAGCAACGGCACGGAATCCAACCGGTTGTCGGAATACGCACCGAAAAAGACGATGTTCGCCCCGAGAATCCCGCAGGCCGCGTAAGCCGCGGTTCGACGCGCTTCTTGCGCGGCGCGAAACTCCGCGGAACCCGAATCGACGCCCTCGCGGGACGAAACACCGTCCGATATGAACGCGACGTTGACTCGGACGCCATCATGCGCATACCGGGCGATCGTGCCTCCGCACCCTAGCACTTCATCATCGGGATGCGCCGCAACTACGAATATGGACTTGGACATCAATTCAACCGCTTGAATCCGTCGTGACAAATGGGACCCCGAAGGAACGAAGCAACGTCCCTCCCGTTCTCGCATTCCGCGAGCATCGCAAACACCGCATCCAGCGCATCGAAGTAACGGTCAACCAGGTCCGGAGTGTGCGCCGTGCATACATATACGCTGGTTCCCGCCAAGAATCCCCGTGCAAGCATCTCCTGTGTAATCAATGTCTTATATGCCAAGGCCTGCGTGCCAACCAGCGAGAACGCCGTCAATGCCGGCAACCCGCTCGTGTTGATCGTCAAGCCGTGCTTCCGCGCAAGCATTTGCCAACCCGTCGTGATCGATCTGCCGACGTCGGTTACCGTCTCCCATGATCTGACTCGTTCCATGACTTCCAAGGTCTTCAATGCCGCGGTCGGTCCGATGCGTTCGGTCCAAAACGTACTGCTTATAAAGGAAGTCTGCGCCGCCTCCATAACCTCGCGACGCCCGATGGCCGCCGTGATTGCGTAGCCGTTGCCAAGGGCTTTGCCAAACATCGCCATGTCCGGTTCGACGCCATACATCTTGTGCAAACCACCATAGGTTTGCCGAAAACCGGACGTACATTCGTCGAAAATCAGCACGATACCGTTGCGCGACGCCAACTCGCGAACCTTCTGCAGGAAATCACCTTCCGGACCGAAATTGCGCGACACTTCCATCTTGATCACGCCGATCGGACGGTTGCGCACTAAGTCGTCGAGTTCGGCGAAATTATTGTATCGAAACGGAAAGACGGTGCCCCGAAGGGCCTTCGGCACGCCGTTAGGCTCTAAGCCCGGCAGCAGATGCCCCGCCAGATTCCTGTCGTCGCCAAGATTCGCCGCTAGATACCAATCATGCCAGCCGTGATATCCGCAGATGGCGACCCCATCCCGACCGCTTGCGGCTCGCGCGATGCGGACCGCGATCGCGTTCGCTTCGCCACCGGACCGCGCAAATCGGACCATGTCGGCCCAGGGATGCATCTCTATCAGTTTCTCCGCGAGGTACACCTCTTCCGGGCAGTTTAACGTAGACATATTACCTGCATCGATCGTCCTGCGTACCGCATCGTCGACCTCATCGTGACCGTAGCCGAGTATGTTCGTGCCTACGCCCATGATCGACATGTCGATGTACTCGCGACCGTCCATGTCCCACACGCGGCAGCCCTTTGCCTTGCTAAAATACGCCGGCCACTGGTCGGGCAGAAACATCTCCGCCCGTTTGGACAGCAGCATGTTTCCGCCGGGTATCACGCGCTTCGCGCGCGTCCAGAGATCCTGGCCCGTATACAGGTTCACGCTGGCGTTTCTGAGCAGGTGCCGGTTCACGCCAAACCATTCCCGATTTGCGTCGACCGCAGCCAGTGCGTCCGTCCAGGAGAAATCCCGGAGCGGGCTAAAATGTTCGAAGATGCGGCTGACAACGAGCAAGTCTTCCGGCTCATCGACTGTCCAGCGCCGCCAGGATTCGTCCGACGGATGACTCAGATTGACTCCGCGATGCCGACTAAGCTCGCGAATGAACGGGGTCACATGCTCCCGCTGGGCTGGATGCGTGGCCTCGTTCCACGCGCGCTCCAAAGCGGCAAATGGGAATACTTCGACATCCAGGCCGTCCGGAAATGACGGCGGGGAAACATTGGAGGCGTAATCCGACGCCGATTCGAAGAACAGTCGCACCACTGCGTCCACGACCTTCGGGTCGATCAGCGGGCAATCGCCCGTCACGCGAACCACAACGTCGGCGGAAAATTCCTTGGCCGCCTGATAGTACCGATCGAGCACATCGTTCTCATCGCCCCTATAGACCCCATATCCAACCGACGCCACATATTCCGCCAACGGGTCGTTGGCAGTATCCACGGAGGTGCATATCGCGATTTGATCCAGCGTTTTCGCACGGGAAAGACGCTCGAGGAGCAGCCCGATCAGGGGCGTTCCGCACACCGAGCGCAGGACTTTGTTCAGCAGGCGCGTCGAACCCATGCGCGCCTGCACGATCCCTACGGTCTTCAATGTGATCTCCATCTGGAGGGGTCGATCAAATCGATGTCGTCGGATTGGAGATCCACGGGTGGCGGCTCGGACATGCCCCTCGCATTTTCCAGGATTTCCCGCATATGGGATGGGGAGTCAACGCCGACTACCACGCCGTCAATGTCGGGTTGCGCGAGTCCGAAGCCGAGGCACGCCTGCAACGGCGTCACGGCGCTTCCTTCCAACCACGCGTGCCAGCGTTGCCACAACGAATCCCATCTGCTGAATTGCGACGGCATGTGCGAACGATCCAACAATAGGAATCTCCACGCCAGAATCATGCAGTTTCGCCAGCCACCCCGACACCCTAATACGGCGATCCAAGACGTTCATCGGCGCTTGGACGAGGTCGAACTGATATCGCGCGCAATGGATATCGAGTTCCTCCGGTGAGTAGATGGACACGCCGATTTTGCCGACTTTTCCGTCCTCTCGTGTCCGCAATAATGCGCGGTACAGGCTCTCACCGCGTGGCCCGCTGAGCTGCGAGGGCTGGTGCAGCAAAAGACCATATAAGGACTCAACGCGCAGGGCCCTCAAGGAGCGGTCAACACAGCCGGTGACCCACGCGAAGACATCGACGGTATCCACTGGCACGGCGGGTATCTTGGAGATGGCTTTCCAGCCCCGAATGCCGATCTCACCAAGTCGGCTCTCGCTGTTGCCGTACGCGACCGCGGTATCCAGCGTATCGATGCCCGCCGTTGACGCCAATCCGATGATCTCGGCCGCCGCCGCTGAACCGATCGCACCGTCGCGGTTCGCCACGCCGTACGCGAGGCCGAACTGAGCCGTGCCCAGTACCAAGCGACTATTCATGGAAGCGCATATTTTTGAGCAAAGCGGCATCGGCGGCCTGCTCCATCAAATCGCCCGTGTTGGCACGACTGGCGTGGCGGCGATTCCGGTCCCGCCAGACGCAGTTCCAAAATGACCGGCAGCACGTCGTCCGATCCCGGCAGGCCGGGCGCAGTGAGCGCCGGCCGGTTTCGCGCCAGCCGCGCACCCCTTTCGCAGCCCAGGAAAAGGTCGGGGCGATTCAATTCGCCGCCCCCAAGACCCGTCGAACCACCGTCATTACATGACCGTGCTCTGCGTCCGTCATCCGCGGATAGAGGGGAAGTGTGATCGCCGTCTTACCGTGCATCTCAGCTTCCGGAAACTGACCTTCGGAGAACCCCAGCGTCTTGAAAAACGGCTGCAAATGCACCGGCGTGTAATGCAGATTCACGCCGACGCTTTGTCTGCGAAGCTCGCCGAAAATTCGTGCGTGTGGTTCACCGGCCAATCCCCGTCGCAGTCGAATCACATAGAGATGGAACGCCGATCGCGTTCCCGGCAGAACCGTTGGCAATTCGGCCAAACCATGCAGCTCCCGGTCATAACGGCCCGCGAGTTCGTTACGCCGATCAACGTATTCCGTCAACCGCTGGAACTGACTCAAGCCGATGGCCGCGTGAATATCCGTCATTCGATAATTGAATCCGAGCGCTTGCTGCTCGTAATGCCAAGGGCCGGCAGGTACCTGCACGAATCGCTCCGGCTTGCGCGTGATACCGTGAGTTCGCAGTATCTCCATCCTGGAAGCCACATCGTCGTCGTTGGTCAAGGCCATGCCGCCCTCGCCGGATGTAATGATCTTCACCGGGTGGAAGCTAAACACGGTGACGTCCGACCACCGACAGTTCCCGACGGGAACCTTGTCATGCAAGGCGCCGATCGAATGCGACGCATCCTCGAGCACCTTGAATCCATATTCGCGGGCAAGCTCCCATATCCTCCGCTGGTCGGTGGGCTGCCCGCCAAAGTGCACCGGTACCACTATCTTCGGCAATTGCCCCGATCTTCTCGCCGCTGAGAGCTTCTCCTCCAACCGCGCCGCACTCATGTTCCACGTCAAAGGATCGATATCGACAAAATCGACCTCAGCACCGCAATAGAGCCCACAATTGGCGGAGGCAACGAATGTATTGGGGGTCGTCCACAATCGGTCTCCTCGTCCGAGGCCGAGCGCCGCGCAAGCTACGTGGAGCGCCGAAGTTGCGCTGTTGACGGCTACGGCATGTTTGACGCCGACACGCCGACCTACCGCGCCCTCGAACCGGGGCACCACGGGTCCCTGGGTCAAGAAGTCCGAACGCAAGACCTCAACCGCCGCTTCAATGTCGGCATCCGTCACATCCTGTCGACCGTACGGTATCAAGTCGGCATTACGAAATGGTTCATTGCGATGATCTCGTGAATGTCCAGGAAATGCGGATTCCGTCCTGAGTGAAATTCAAAACCAGCGTCGACGACTTTCCCCTGCTCGCCGAGGCGGTTGGCAGAGAAGTCGACCAGCGCCGAAAATTGGATTGCCGGTTTGATCAGGAAATGATCGTCGAACTCCAGCGTCAAGTGCGAGTCATCGGCAGGGCACATCACTTCGTGAAGCTTCTCGCCCGGACGAATACCCACGATCCTGTGCGAAAGGTTCGGAGCCATTGCGCGCGCCACGTCCACAACCCGCACCGAGGGTATCTTCGGTACGAAGATCTCCCCGCCGTGCATGCGCATGAAGTTTTTCAACACGAAATCGACTCCCTGCTGCAATGTGATCCAGAAGCGCGTCATTCCGGGATCCGTGATGGGCAGATAATCGCAGCCGTGTTCGATCTGCTTCTTGAACAATGGGACGACGGAGCCCCTCGAACCGACCACATTGCCGTACCGCACGACCGACAATCTCGTCTTGTGGCCGCCGGCAATGTTATTGCCCGCGACGAAAAGCTTGTCCGAAACGAGTTTGGTGGCTCCGTACAGATTGATCGGATTCGCCGCCTTGTCAGTCGACAGGGCGATGACCTTCTCCACGTCATTCGCCAGGGCCGCGTATATGACGTTTTCGGCGCCGTGAATATTGGTCTTCACGCATTCCATCGGGTTGTATTCGGCGGCCGGCACCTGCTTCAATGCCGCGGCGTGAATAACCAAGTCCACGCCGTTCATCGCCTGTACGAGACGATCACGATCGCGGACATCGCCGATGAAGTAGCGCATGCATCCTGCGGAAAACTCCTGCGCCATCTCATATTGTTTCAGTTCATCGCGCGAAAAGATGATCAGCTTCTTCGGTCGATACCTTTCCAGCAATGTCTTGACGTATTGCCGCCCAAAGGAGCCCGTTCCGCCCGTAATCAATATGGATTTTTCGTTAAACATAATTGGATCAGAACCTACCCTGGAATCGACGTCAGTTGCGCCATCCTCCGAAACGTCGAACTGCACGCAATCAACTGTTCGAACGTTCCTTGCGCCTTGACGCGGCCGTGCGCGATCTCGACAATTTTGTCGCAACGCTCGACGGTGGAAAGCCTGTGTGCGATAACCAGCACGGTAACGTCCCGGCTGATGCCATCGATGGCATCCATGACCGATTGCTCAGTCGCGTTATCCAGCGCGCTCGTCGCCTCATCCAGAATCAAAATCGCCGCCTGCTTGTACAGCGCCCGTGCTATGCCGATTCGCTGCCGCTGTCCGCCGGATAATCGCACGCCCCGCTCCCCGACCATCTCGTCGTATTTTTCGGGGCGGCTCTCGATGAACCCGTCGATGTTCGCGCGCCTGGCCGCGTCGCGTACGCGCTGTTGGTCGATCATCATTTGCGGAAGTCCAAATGCGATGTTCTCGGTGATCGTGCTGTCGGCAAGATAGATGCTCTGCGGCACGTGGGCAATAGAGCGCTGCCACGCCCGCACACGTCGTCCGGTGAGCGGCTCGTGATCGACCAGCAGACGCCCCTCACAGGGCGTCAACAACCCCATCAGCAAGTCGAGCGCGGTGCTCTTGCCGCTCCCTGTGCTGCCCACTAAGCCCACTCGCTCTCCTTTGCGGATTGTCAAATCGAATCCATCTAGCACCCAAGGACCATCGGGTCCGTATCTAAATCGAATTTCGTCGAACTGAATCGAATCACGCAGCGGTAGCGGATCCGGGGCCGGCAGGAACACCTCATCGGGCAACTTCTGATCGAGCAGCTCGACAGTGTCGGCCAGCGATCCATAGCTGCCAGCGATCGTTGCCCAAGCGGAATATGCCTGTTGCAACGCCGGGAGCGTGCGCTGCGAGCCCAATGCCAGCGCCGCGAGCAAGGGGAGCGCCGTTGACACACCGCCGAAGTGACGGCTCAATACATACGCTATTGTCGCGATGAGCACCATGCCCAGAGCTTCGATCGCGAATCGTGGACTTTGTGCGATGAATACATTGTCGCCGAGCGCTCGCCGCAGCGACTGATCGGCGCGATTGTATATCTCGCAATAAATAGGTTGCGTTCCGTCGAGCAGTACGTCGCGAATGCCGCCCAAACCCTCTTGCAGCGCCTTGATCAACTGCGTCTGCTCACGGGAGATGTGCTCGCTGTTTTGTTTCAATCTACGCCGCGAGATCCAGGTTATAAGCGCGTAACCGCCGCCGAATCCGGCAGTTGCGATCAGCGCTACGAGCGGATTTACCGCGATCAGAGCGGCCATGATCGCGCTCAACAACACGATGGAACTCATCAGCGTCAGTGCCGGCAACAACACGCCGAGCACGGTGCCCCCCACCTTGTTTGCGATGCCGCTGATGACCTCGCTGCTGCTGAGGGTCAGATGAACCGCATAGGGTTGATATAGCGTCTTACGGTACACCTCCCTGCTGAGGTCCGCGCCAGCGGCGAAGGTAAATCGAGTGTTCACCCAAAGGAGAACAACTCGAACCGTTCCCGCCAACACCGCCGTGAGCACGAACGCCGCGGTCAGCGGCAAAACCAATCCCCCGGCGCTGACAATTCCGAATGAACGCGCCAGATGCGCGACCAAGGGGTATCTCCAAACGATCGCCGGATTAGCAAGCACGGCTACGAAGGGCAACACGGCCCCCAAGCTCACCACTTCCGCGATCGCCGCGACGAACATTAGAGCCATAATGAACATTACCTGCCGGTGCCGTCGCGGGCCAAGGTGCCACCAGAGGCGTCTCAACAAGAGAGCATACGGGATATTGCTAGGCTCGGTCTTCACTGCATGGTCTTGACGCGCCGAATGGCGTTGTGAGTGATGGCGATCAAGACTCCAGCGAAGAGCCCAATTACGGCTCCCGACAACACCATCAGCGCGCGCTTTGGGCTATACCTCACCCCGGGTGGGACCGCCGGATCGATGACCTGAAACGGATAATCTGATCGCGCATTCGCGAGCATCAGCGCCTTGGTCTGGCTTTCGATCAGGCCATAGAGAGACTTTTGGATCTCGACGGATTGCGTCTTGTCGGTCTGGCCCTCAAGGTAGATAACGTTACGACTCGCTTCCCCCTTGATGTGCGCGCGGATAAGACGATTGGCGAGCGCGACGAAGCCGTTTGCCCAATCCGCAGCAATCACGGGATTGGTCCAATCCACGGAAATCGTCGTGACCCCCTTCTGGGTATCATGATGAATCGCCAGGACTGTCTCCTGGAAACGCTGCGTCGCGAACCAAGGTGTCTCACGATTCCCCATTCCTTTGGTGAGCGTCGGCACCAGTCGCTCGGCATCAACGAACTTCTCGATCAGATTGCGCGACGTCAGCACTCCTTGGGCGTAGGCACTCGGACCGGCACCGCCGATATTTAGGCCGGCCATGCTGGCAAGGCCACCCAACCGTCCAATCAATGATCCCGCTCCGGAAAGAGCCTCATCGTGCACCTCCGTCACCGTAACGGTGGCTCGGTACATCTTCTTCGCCGTCAGAGCAAGGTAGACGGACGCTAGGACAAAGCATAAGGAAACGAGCACGACAAAATAGCGGTACCGCCATACGACGCGGCCAAATGCGATGATGTCGATGCCGTCCGCACTACGAAGGGCGATGGTTTGATTTGAATTCACCTGGAACACCTTAGGCCCCGTTTGCACCGCCGCATCCATTGGCGCTGGTCCGCAGGACCCGCTGGAACCCGTACCGTCGTTTGGCGCGACTTCTTCGTCATTGAAACCGACGTGCGCGCCCAATGACTCCCCGCCGCGTCCGTGCGATATTGACGTGCAAGCCTTTGTATTCTCTTACGTTCTGCGGCAGGAAGCGCCGCGACGCGTGCCTTCTCCTCGAATCCTTGCGGAGCCAGGAGGTACATACATGCCGATCTTCGGCGGCTATTCTCGAACTTCGTCGCCTTCAGCAGTCGTTTCTCGGCCAGCGCCTGAAGGCAATAGTCAACCCTTCCCAAGCTGAATCCCAATTCGCTCGCCACGTGACGCTGACTGATTGCCGGATTGTCGCGCAAATGACGCAAAAGGCGGTAACGGGCTTCATCCGAGAGCATTGGTCGAGCATCCACCGTCGCAACCGATCCGCCGCTCGAACGGCGGGTCGAACGCAATTCATCAAGTCGATCAGCCTCTCGACCCAATCATGCTGCCCGGGCAATTGGCGGTCCGAACACCACGGAGACGGGCACGAGGACGCAAAATCACCATGCGAAACAGCGACATCGGCGTCAATCGTTCAGCCATTGAACACCCGCCGTAATGTCGCAGACGGGGAGGATCATGTCAACCAAGTCGGCCCATGCGATTATGCTGTTTCAGCGGGTTTACACGCATATTAGAGGCACAGTTACTTGTCCATCTCAAGACGTCGCTTGATGGGCACCATGACGATCGGACTCGCGTCGACCGCCGCCGGGGCGGCCGTCGCAACGGATGACAGCGGCGCCGGTTCGATCCATGATGGGTTCGCGAACGGCGATGTCCGTCGGTACGGGATCGTCCCGAACGACCTAGGATCCGCCCACTCGAACACTTTGGCGTTGAAGAAACTCTGTTCTCCCGAGATTTCGTCGGAGGGGTTCTCAGGTCGCCTGCGTTTCCCGAACACGACCGGCGTGGACACATATTATTTCGATGACATCATCACGTTCCGCGACGGCATCAGTCTCGATCTGCAAAATGCCACGCTGAACTTCACGAAAAACGCGCCCGATCCTCACGCCCAGAATGCGGGGTTCATATACGCCGTCCGAAACTTCCGCTTAGAAAATGGCGCGATTGAGGTGCATTTCGCCGGCGCCGGCGCCGGGCAGGGAAGCGCCATAGCGATCGGTTCGAGAAACGCGGCAGGCACGAAATACTTTCCGAATCACTTCGACGGAATGTTGCCGCGGCCTCAGGGAAACGTCATCATTCGCAATGTACGAGTAACCAGCGACAATCCCAGTGCCAAATTGATACTGGCGCTCGGTGGACTTCAAAACGTCTCGTTCGAGAACCTGCTGCTCGACGGCACGGGCGTTTCGGACGGGATTTACTACGAATTCGGCTGGGAGACGAATGCACCGAATCCCGCAGACCGGGAGACTTCACACGCGCGGAACCTGCGCTTCGTCAATATCTCAGCGCATAACATAGCGCGCACCAACGGCGCTGCCGCGATCGGCGCCAATGGTGCCTATAACGTCTTGGTCGACGGGCTTGCCGTCAATGGCGCGTATTCTGCGGTTAGCTTCGGTACCGGTGAGTCGTTGTTCTACAGGCCCGCGTCCAACAGCGACGACACGGGCGCCAAGCGAAACATCCAGATAAGAAACCTCGTCGCACAAAACCTGGCCGGTACAGCAGTCGAACTGACCGGCGCTAACCCCCCTTCTGGTGGCTATCTGCGGACCCTTCACCTCGGGCCATCCGCGGAAACGGATCTCCTCGATTGCGCGATCGACGGCTTCGCGATCCATGCGGCCGCCGGATACGGAATTCGAAGCTCGGCGGGTCGCCTCATCGTGACGAATGGCCGAATCTCGCACTGTCAGCGGGGAATCGTGACGACGGACGAATGTACCTGGTTTTCGATCTCCGACGTTGCGGTCATTGACAACACCGGGATAGGCATGCAAATCGGCCAGGGAGTCAACATCTACGATCCGCCACGCGAAAAAATCGGCCTGATCACGAATTGCTTCGTTGCCGGCAATAGCACGTCCTCACCGGGCGCCAACCCCGGAATTACGCTTGCCCGATGTCGCAGCGTTCTGATTGAAAACTGCCGATTTGGATTCGAGCCGGCACATGACGGCCGCTTGGAAGCCACACAGGGATGCGCGATCGTTGCAAGCGGGCCGGATACATTCGACATTCGCTGTGTCGGCAACTACGTGGCCGGAACCGCACGCAACGCTCTTGCTTATGTACTTTTGGGCGCGGGTCCGAATGGACGCGGTTGTTCAATCGAGCATGCCGGCGGTATCGCCACTCGACAGGGTCTTTGGGGCGATGGCTTGCACCAATTGGAGACTCTGGCGTTTGCTTCGAACATTCAACCCGATTGCCAAACGAGTGACGAATTTCTCGTAACTGCGACCGGCGCCGGCGAGTTCGCAATCGATTCGCCCCTGAATCCCGTCTATGGACGGCGTATCACGATCACCGTCCGCAATTCCAATATGGGCTCGATGGGCAACATCACTTGGCACTCGGTTTTCAGGATGGCCATGTGGACAAACCCCGTGGGTGGACACTGCCGCTCGATCGACTTCGTTTACAACGGAACGAGCTGGATTGAAGTCGGGCGAACAACGCTCGATGTGCCGAATTAGCGCAATTCGGTGCCGGTAGGCTCGATGCCCACGCACGCGCGAGACAATTCGACGAGAAACTTTCGGCCACTGCCAGCGGCTGAAAGTATCCGCGCCAGTCCTGGCCGCAAATGCCCCGAACTCGTCTGCCGACCGGTCAATTCCGCGGGATTTCCTGTGACTGAGCCGTCGGCGCGGACACCCGAATCGGGGTGGCCAAGCGAGCCTTGGGTCCGCGGGTGGAAGTACAGTTCAACATGGCACTGATCAATAGGCGGCCGTTGATCTTCACGTGTCTCAACATCGATCCGCAAGACGTGCTTCGCGCTGCGGGCCCGGATTGGAATTTCCTGCCGCTTCGGGCCGGCCTCGTCGGGGTCCATTGCGTGGGTGTCGACCCCGATTTCCTCACCCACAAGTCCGAGAAGACCGGCTATCGCCCCGAAATGATTCTCGCCGGCCGGCGATTGAACGACGGCATGGGAATTCACGTAGCCGACGAAGTAGTGCGTCTAATGTCCGGTAAACGCATCAAGGTGAAGGGTTCGCCGGTGCTCGTCCTCGGGCTTGCCTCCAAGGAAAATCGCCCGGACGGCCGCCTCTGATTTGCCGGTGACCCGTTGAACAAATCCGCCCACGCGGGGCGGCGAGTGCTCCCATAGTTACCATGGGATGTGACGACATCAAAAGCGTCGCGAGAGGTACAGAACTACGCTTTCAATCTTGTAGAAGCTCTCCGGCCGCACGCCCTGCACGTCAGTTGCCAGTACGTGATCCCGCGCAACGTTCTGCGCATACTTGAAGTCCGCATTCAGATCCCAGTTGGGCAGGATCTCACGCCACTGCAGGCCTACGCCGCCGTACATCGAATACGCCGGCGTCGCCAAGTTGTATCGCGCCACGCCGACGAACGCGGTGGCGGCGATGGGACTGCGGAACCGGTAGCGATAATCGAGAAAGCGCGCGCCGAGGAGTAGATGCCCATCGACCTGGTCTAACTCCAGCCGCGCGCCGAGGTCGTTGTGCTCGGACACCGCTCGGCGCGCGCCGATGCCGAAGTGCGGGCCGAAGCCCCACTTCGTCGTCTCGGTCGGCAGATTCGGCTCGACATTGATTTTCACCGTGCTTGCACTGGCCCCGGCATCGACGAACCACTCGGCACCGCGCTTGGGGCGAGGATCCACGGAACTGTCATCGGGCGAATCGTCGTCCCGCGTCTTCGCATCGCCCCCGTAGCGTACGAACCCGGAGACGCGTGTAAAGTTCTGCGCGAACACATCCCGTCCGGTATCGACCTCGCCGCCGACGGTGAGTCCTTTCCAGGGGCGGGAATACCGCACCATCATGTCGTAATAATGTCGGTACGGATGCGCGGCGAACGCCGGATCGTATGTGCGCTGATCGCCACCGTAGTAGCTCTGGTTGATGAGCGTGCGCACGCGTCCCTCGAGGTAGCCGCCGAACGGCGGTGTCCAGCCGACGCGGAGCATCAGTGTGCGCGCACCGACGCCGTCGCCGAAAATCCGTTGGTCCGCGCCCCAGTTGCCGAGGATCGTCTGGTCGTTGCTCATGCCGTTGAGAAAGATGTTGTGCACGTACCAGATGTTCTGCCACTCGGTCGTCTCCAAGGTCGCATCGAAATACCGGCCGATTCGCGGAAAATCGATGCCCATCGACAAAGCGGCGTTGCCGAGCAGATAGCTGCCGCCGTCGGAGTTGTCCTCACCGGCATACTGGGCATAGACCGCAAACGGTACCTTGCCCGGATAGATGAACCGGCTGACGTAGGAGGCCTGTTGATTGCCCTGCAACTGCGCCGCACCGGTCGGCTGGAAGATGTTGCGCAGTAGCGTGCCCGCCGATGACGGCAATCCAGCGCCGCCACCGTACTGCAGCAGCCGATTGAAGCCGAGCGACCAGCCCGGGAACGGTTCGATCGACAACTGCATGCCGAAGAGACGCGGATTGCCGCTCGCCAGCTTACCGCGGTATAGAATGGGGCCTCGCGACATCTGTGCGAGGAAGAACTCGTACTGGAAGCCGAAGCGCGTGATCGGTCGCCAATTGGAGATCGTAATCGAGGGCATCGTCGGCGCCTCGGTGCCGATCAGCTGGCTGCTGTCCGTCATCGGCGAAAAATCGTGATCCCGATAGCCGATGTCGATCTGGGCGCCGGAAAAGCCGAAGCTCAGCATCGTTCCTTCGGGGGTCGCGCGCCCGTTGTAGGCGACGATGCCGCCGCTCACCAGCCAGTAATCGCTCGGTTGCACGAAGCCCTGTGCCGAGGCCGCGAAAGTACTGTCGACGGGCATGCCGTGCTGGTTCGGCACCACGCCAAAATGCGAGCCGCGCACATAGATGCCGGTCACGCTCGCCTCCGTGACCGCATAATCCCGCGAATACCGCTCGAGGTACCGGCGCACCCGCTCGCAGAGCGGCTTGTCGGCGTGACAGGCTTCCGGAAGAGCATCCTCAACGAGGCCGACCGCGAATGGCCGCTTGAGGATCGGCTCATCGGCAAGGATCAGCACCCGCTCGACTTGACGTTCCATGACCGGGTCGAGGTTGAGCGGCAAATACTCGGTCGCGCCGGCGGCATGGGCGCGACCGGCGTGCGCACCGATCAGGCCCAGCAACACGCCGACGCCGATCGGCCATCGCGATCGATTGCGGCAGCGGGGCCCCAGTGTGCAGCATGACGACGGTCCCGGAGCTGACACGGCGTGCACGCGGCCTAGAGGTTCTTCAGGGCGAGCACGGCGATCGCGATGTTGTACAAGATCGTCGTCGCGGCCGTCCACAGCGGCAGTGCCGGTATGCGATCGGCGTTCAGCGGCACGACGATCGTGTCGCCCGGGCGCATCTCGACCGACTGGCTGCGGCGGAACCAACCGGTGCGATCGGCGCCGACCACGTCGCCGTTCGCGCGTACGACATAGATGCGCTTCTTGTCGGCGTTCTGTGTGAGCCCACCGCTCCTCTCGATGTATTGGTCGCGCGACCAGTCGCGCCGGTACAGCTGCGAGGTCGGATTCTGCACCTCGCCAAGGATCGTGACCTCCTGCGTCTTCTTCGGCACGAAGAGGAAGTCCCCATTGCGCAGCGTCACGTCGGCAGGGCCCCCCGGCGGCCCGCGCATGATGCGCCGGAGATTGACTACGAGCCGGCCGACCGGTTTGGTCGTGCGCAGTTCATTCAGCAATTGCTGGCCGACCAACAAGCCTTGCGTCGCGCCCGCGGCGGCGACGGCACCGGCGCTGGTGCCGGTCGAACTGCCCGCGACCGAGCTCAGTGACAGGGCGGTCAAGTCGTTTTGAAAGCGGGTCGCGAGCAGGTCGAGTTCCGCCTTCTCCTTGATTTTGAGTTCCGCGCGCGTGAGCACCGCGCCCTGCGGAAACGCATCGCTGACGAAGCCGCCGGCGCGGATCAGCAGCGAGCGCAGCGTCTCGCCCTGGTGGATCGGATACCGACCGGGGAAGCGCACTTCGCCCGCGACCTCGATCGTGCCGGGCGTGCGCCACTGCGGTACGGTCTTGACGACCAGCACGTCGTACGGCTTGAGCTCGAGGTCGGCGGCCGCATCGCCGCGACGTATTGCATCGAGGTCGACCTTGATCAGGCGGCTCTCGCGCGCTTCCCCGGCGACGATCCGGTAGCGGGTCAGTTCCGCCTCGCCACCAAAGGCGGCATCGTCAAGGCTGCCGCCGGCGCGGATCAGATCGCTGACGCGCATCCCAGGCTCGAGCGCATAGCGCCCCGGAGCCTTGACCTGGCCGTCGATCGTGACAATCGCCGCGGGATGATCCGGTGTCGCCTGCAATTCGAGTGTCTTGATGATCGGCCGGATCAGCCGCGTGCGACTCGCCGACAGATCGAACACGTAGATCTTGTCGCGCGGTTCTAGGAGCGGGTCCGCCGCGCTGCCGCGCTCGGCGAGCGCGCGCTCGAGGTCCGCGGAGACCACCTCGACGTGCTCGTCCGGCGGCACGATCCTGCGGATCATGATGTAGTGCGAATCGGCGTTCGGTCTCAGTTCCTCGAAGCTCGGAATGACGTCCGATAGCCGCAGTCCCGGGCGGTATTCGAACGCGCCCGGGCGGTACACGTAGCCCGTGAGCTGCACCGAATCCTCGAGCGTCGGCAGGATCGCGGGTACCGTAACCCGGTCGCCGTCCGCGAGCGGCGCGTCGAGACCGCCGTTCGTCGCGAGGTTCACATCGAGCATCTCGAACGCGCGTGACGGCGCGATGCGCTCGATGTGGACAAGCGTCTGGTCCGCATCCGGCAGCAGGCCGCCGGCCATGGCGATCAGCCGGCCGATCGTGTTCTCGTTCTTCAACTCATAGATCGCCGGCCGGCGCACCGCGCCGTCGATCGCCGCGGTCCGGCCGATCGGCGGAATGAAGATCACGTCGCCCGGTTGCAGCTGGCGGTCGCCGCTCGTGTCGCCGCGCAGCAGCAGATCATACAGATCGAGCACCGTGACCAATCGGCCGTTGCGTTTCAGTTCGATGTTGCGCAGGGATCCCGCCTTCCGGATTCCACCGCTGGCGAACAGCGCATCCGTCATCGTCGATAGGCCGCCGACCGTGTAGGAGCCCGGATGCTTCGCCTCGCCGAGCACGAACACCTGGATCGTGCGCAGATTGCTCATAGTCACGCTGACGCGCGTGCCGATCAATGCTTGCGCGACGCGCCGCTCGATCGTGGCTCTGGCAGCGTCGAACGGCATGCCGCTCACCATGATCGGGCCGAGTTTCGGAAAATTGATGCGGCCGTCGCGCTCGATCTGCAGGACGTAGTTCGCCTGCTCGCTGCCGTAGAGCTGGACGTCGAGCGAGTCGCCCGGTCCCACCACATAGCCGGGAGGCACGGGCAGGTTCTCGACCGGCGCGAAGGTGCTCGGGGGGTTTTCGAAGAGGTCGTACCCGAACGGCTTCAGCGCAGCCTCGCCGATCGGCTTCAGGCGCAGCAGTGTGAGTGTAACGGTGAAATCACGCAGATCGGGATCGCTTGACAGCCGTGCGCCCGCCTCCATCTGCGTCAGGCCCGCAAGCGGAACCGCCGGCAGCCCCGGGATCTCGAGCGCGCCGTAGCGGCTCAAGCGATAGGGGTTGCCGTCGAGGATCCGCCGGCGCAGCGCAGCCATTTGCCGGCGGCGCTGTTGGGCGTCGATGGGGCGCCGGAACTCGCCGCCGCGCAAGGAGTGCCGGTTCCCGGCGGATCGGCTAGCGTTCCTGCCGCTCGAGGAGTTGCAAGGACTCGTCGTGCCGACGGGGCCGGCGCTAGTCCCCGGGTTCTGCGCACCGGGTGTCTGTGCGCCGAGCATCTGCGCGCCGGACGTCTGGATGCCGGTCGCTAACGCCTGCGAGTTCAGGGGCATCGGTGCATTCGCGCCGCCGGAGCAGCCGCTCGCGGACGCACTCGGCGACAAGTAGAGCAACACCGTGTCGTCGGCGCGCAGTTCCGGATCCTCGTTTGGCTGCCGCAGGAAACGGCCGCCCCAGGTCTTTTCCGGCACGACCGTGATCGGCCCGCTCGGCAACGGATACCGCGGCGTCGTTGCAGTTGCATTCGAAACGCCGGCCTGGCCGGCGCTCGGATAAGTGACGCCCGGCGGCAAGCCCGTCCCGGCGCCGCCAACTCCGAGAAATTGCTGCATCAGCGTCTGTTGCTGCTCGGCGGGCAAGCTCTGGAACGCCTGGATCTCCGCAGCGGACGGCGTCTGCGCCACGGTCGCGCCGGTGTTGACGAGTGCCAGAGCGCCGAGCCCGAAAGCGGCAAGCCTGGATTTAGCGGACATCGGCGGCCGCGAGCACGTTCGTCACAGAAAGTCACCTCATCCGCGATGCATCCGATTCTAATTGCCGGTTCGGGAGGGCGGCAACCCCGAGGCCGCGAGGATACGCGGCGCCGGCATCGCGTTCAATGTCGATAGTTCCTGGCCACCCACGCGGCGTAGTCGCTGCCAAGGAGTGCTTGCCACCAGGCGGGCTGGCCGAGATACCAGTCGATCGTCTCGCTGAGGCCGCGCTCGATGGTGCGTGACGGTGCATAGCCGAGCTCGCGCGCCGCTTTGCGAAAGTCGATCGCGTAGCGCCGATCGTGGCCCAGCCGGTCGCGCACATGTGTGACGAGATCGAGCGAGCGAGCGCCCTTCGCGGCCGGCGAGTCGGGGTACGCCGCGCGCAAGGCCGGATCCGCCGCGAACCGCGCGTCGACCAGCGCGCACAGCGTGTGCACTATTGAGAGGTTGGTCGTCTCCGCGTTGCCGCCGATGTTGTACACCTCGCCCGCTCGGCCCTTGGCGAGCACCCGCGCGATCGCCGCGCAGTGGTCCGCGACGTGCAGCCAGTCGCGGATCTGCAGGCCGTCGCCGTACACCGGCAGCGGCTTGCCCGCGAGGATGTTGATCAGCACCAGCGGGATCAGTTTCTCGGGGAACTGATACGGCCCGTAGTTGTTCGAGCAATTGCTGATCGTGGTCGCAAGACCATAGGTCTCGTGATAGGCGCGCACCAGGTGATCGGAGCCGGCCTTGCTCGCCGAATACGGCGAATTGGGCGCATACGGCGTGCCTTCGTGGAACGGCGGGTCATCGGGTCCGAGGCTGCCGTAGACCTCGTCGGTCGAGACGTGGTGGAAGCGGTGCGGCGCGGGATGCACCCCGGCAAGCCAGCGCGCCTTCGCCGCCTTCAGCAGCACGTGCGTGCCGACGACGTTCGTCCGGATGAAGTCGTCGGGCCCGAGGATCGAGCGGTCGACGTGCGATTCGGCGGCGAAGTGCACGATCGTGTCGATCGCGTACTCCTCGAGCGCGCCGCCGACCGCCGCCTCGTCGCAGATGTCGCCCTGCACGAACCTGAACCGCGGGTCACTCTCGAGCCCCGCGAGATTGTCGCGGTTGCCGGCGTAGGTCAGCGCATCGTAGGCGACCAGGCGGCCGTCGCCCGGTACCGATCGCAGCCAGTGGCGCACGAAGTTCGCGCCGATGAAGCCGGCACCGCCCGTGACGAGGAGCTTACGCGGGACGAAGCTCATCGAACATTCCTTGCAAGCTGTGGCGCCAGTGGCGCGCGGGCGTCGCAACCAGCGCGCGCGTCGCGCGCGTGTCGAGCACGCTGAACGCGGGTCGCCGCGCCGGGGTTGGATATTCTGGGGTGCTGATCGGCTCGATCGGCACGCGGCGCGCGAGGAGTCCGCGCGCGAGCGCTTCGTCCTGGATCGCGACCGCGAAGTCGTACCAGCTCGCGACCCCGAGATCGGTCCAGTGCTGGATCCCCGCGGGCGCGTCCCGCGCGAGCAGGTCCCAGATCGCCGCCGCGAGCCCACGGGCCCAAGTCGGCGCGCCGATCTGGTCGGCGACGACGCGCACGCTCTCGCGCTCGCGCATCAGCCGCAGCATGGTCAGGACGAAGTTCTGCCCCTCGGCAGCGTACACCCAGGCGGTGCGCAGGACGATCGCCCGGCAGCCGCCGGTCTCGGCCTGGTGCTCGCCGCCGAGTTTCGTGCGGCCGTACACCGACAGCGGGTTCGGCGGATCCTCGGGCCGGTACGGCTGGTTCGCGCGGCCGTCGAACACGAAATCCGTCGAGAGCTGCAACAGGCGCGCACCGGCCGCCCGCGCCGCGCCGGCGAGCACCCCGACCGCCGTGTCGTTGATCGCCCGTGCTCTGTCAGGCTCGCTCTGCGCACGGTCGACCGCGGTGTACGCGGCGGCGTTGATGATCCACCGCGCCCCGTCCGCGCCGAGCGCGGTGCCGACCGCGCCTGCATCGCCGATGTCGAGCTCAGCGTGCGACTTCACCTGGACCTCATACCCCGCGGGCGCCGTCGCCGCGAGCACGCGGCCGACCTGGCCGCCGCCGCCCGTGACGAGCACCCTCACGAAAAGGTCTCGATGGCCGCGAACGGCACGCCTTGCGCATCCTTCGCCGAGAGCTTCGGCGCGGTCCCGGCGGGCAGCGGCCAGGCGATGCCGATCGCGGGGTCGTTCCACAGCAGGGTGCGCTCATGCGCCGGGCTGTACACGTCGGTGCACTTGTAGAGGAAATCCGCGTAACCCGAGGTGACGAGGATCCCGTGCGCAAGTCCGGGCGGCACCCAGAGCATGCGGTGGTTCTCCTCGCTGAGCTCGACGCCCCAGGAGCGGCCGAAGGTCGGCGAGGCGCGCCTGAGGTCGACGACCGCATCGTACACCGCCCCCGCGCCGACGCGCACGAGCTTGCCCTGCGTGTGCGCCACTTGAAAATGCATGCCGCGCAAGGTCCACTGCGTCGAGCGGCTCTGGTTGTCCTGGGCGAACGTCGCCGCGATCCCGGCCGTGCGGAACTTCGGCTCCTGCCAGGTCTCCATGAAGAAGCCGCGCGCATCGCCGAACACCTCGGGCTCGACGAGCACGCAACCGGCGATCGGCGTCTCGAGGAACTTCATCGCTGCGGCTCGCGCAGCAGCCGCAGCAAATACTCGCCATAACCGCTCTTCAAGAGCGGCTGCGCGAGGCGCTCGAGCTGCGCGGCGTCGATGTAGCCCATGCGCCAGGCGATCTCCTCGACGCAGGCGACTTTCAGGCCCTGGCGCTCCTCGAGGATGCGCACGAAATTGCCCGCATCGAGCAGGGAGTTGTGCGTGCCGGTGTCGAGCCAGGCGGTGCCGCGCGCAAGGCGCTCGACCCGCAGCGACCCGTCTTTCAGGTAGACGCGATTGAGGTCGGTGATCTCGAGCTCGCCGCGCGCCGAGGGCGTGATCGCGCGGGCGAACTCGCTCGCCCGCTCATCGTAGAAATAGATGCCGGTGACCGCGTAATTCGACGGCGGGATCTTCGGCTTCTCGACGAGGTCGGTGACCCGGCCGTCGGCATCGAAGGCGACCACGCCGTAGCGCTCGGGGTCCTGGACCGTGTAGCCGAACAC
>Ga0307372_10000324_pt1 | contig 85815 bp, 84 predicted proteins | sample OX1MG_FD_202533 | JGI IMG/M metagenome (GOLD analysis project Ga0307372, IMG submission 202533) | Soil microbial communities from Risofladan, Vaasa, Finland - OX-1 | ecosystem: Environmental > Terrestrial > Soil > Coastal area > Acid sulfate soil | place: Finland: Risofladan, Vaasa | collected... | reverse complement strand
TGACTCGATGAGAGTGACTCGATGAGAGAATCAGTGGAGACGATGGGGATCGAACCCACGACCTCAGGCTTGCAAAGCCCGCGCTCTACCAACTGAGCTACATCCCCGCGGGAAGTCCATTCTACCAAAGACCTCACCGCAGTGGGCGCTGGCGCGCGATCGCGCGCGCGTGCTGGCGATCGACGCGAAGAAGTGCGCGTTCGACGTCGGCCCAGTGCAGTGGCGTCTCTTCGAGCGCGACCCCCTGGTCGTCGGCGTGGGCGAAGATGACGAACGCCACCCACCACATCGGCAGGTAGCACCCGAATTTGGCGACGAAACCGGCGAGCTGCTGGTCGAACAGGGGCGTCATGCGCAACAGCGCGTACTGGCCGTGCAGGCCCGGGTACAAGGGGTGACGCGCGAAGATCCACACGAACGAGAGACTCGTCACCACCAGCGCCGAGCCAAAGACGTAGCCCGCGCGCCCCATCGGAGAGAGTCGACGCGTCCCGGGCATCACGGCGAGCGCCGGTACCCAGAGCAGTACGCCGATACAGAGGACCACGATGAGGATCAGATCCCTCGCGACGTCGCTACGCGCCCCCCAGTCGACGACAGGCGCGATCAGCGTCGCGGTGCCGACCAACGTGACGACGACGATCGCGAGTCCGGGGTGCGCGAGCTTTCGAACGAGGAAGTCCACGGGTATCGGTCGAGTGAGCCGCGCCAACGCCGTGGTGGGCAGACTCAGCAACAACAGCGGCGCGACGAGCAGCATGATGACGAGGCGCTGCGCGGTGGCGACACTCAACGACACCTTCGCGGCGACGTCGCCGACGGGCCATAACGTCACGAGCGCCAGGGCGACCAGGGCGTAGCGAGCGAGCGAGCGTTGTCGCGGCGAGGAAACGAGAAAGTGGTGTGCCACACCGGCCGCGACGATGAGAGTCACCACGAACGGATGCGGGTGGAAGGGCAACAGCACGGCCACGACGCCACGGTAACGCCCCGCGCGCCTCGAGTCCAGCCCTCGCCCGCGCTGGCCCGACGGGGCTAGGACGTCGCCGTCGACGCCACGACCGATTCGCCACGAAAGCGCGGACCCACTTTGGTCATGATCATGACGGACAACAAGAAGTCGGTCACGACGATGCACCCCGGAAAGAGCGCGCCCTCGGTGGTGAAGACCCTAAGGGTCAAGATCGTGATGGCGCAGTTGAAACACCCCATCACGAAGGCCCAGGGCGACTCGGTGTCCGGCGCGAGCCAGGACTTTCGAAGTGTGGGCAGGGCCGCGACCTGATCGGCGCAGACGAAGGAGATCAGCGCGATCGTGGGTTCGTTGACGAAAGCCCAAAAGGCCAGCCCCGCGAGAGAGATCGACCCGCAGAAAATGTCGAAGGCACCGATCTTCCACACGCTGTGCGAATTCTTGAACGACGCGAACACCACCACGCAGGGCACAAGTCCCAGCATCAACGTCATCCACGACGCGAGACCCACGTGCTGTTGCACCTCAACGCCGAAGGCGAGAACACCTTCGAGGGCCCAGAGCGACCACGTGACGCGATTCGGTGACGTCGCACCACGAAGGGTGTCGCGGACGTAGCCGTAGCCGCCGATCGCGGCGAGCGCCATCGCGAGGTAGACGAACCGCGGGTCAATCACCTTTCAAGTCTGCCCGCTCGAGCGAGCGTCGCCGACACCAGCACGGTGATCGGGTCCGCGCGTCCAGTAACGTCGGCCCACGTGGACGTCAAGGAGTTCTTGGGGATGGAACGGGTACGCGACGACACGTGGCACTTTCACGTCACCGAGCGCCTCATCACGCCGGGCAAGTTTCTCTTCGGCGGCTGCGGCTTGGCGTCGGGCATCGTCGCGCTCGAAGAAGCCAGCGCCCGCCCGACCATCTACGCCGCCGCGCACTACCTCTCCTTCGCTCAACTAGGTACCGAGGTTCTCGTCAAAGTCGATCTCGCGGTCGTGGGTAAGCGCGTCACCCAGGGCCGAGCCACCGCCTTCGTTGGCGATCGAGAGATTTTGACCGTGAACGCCGCGCTTGGTACCGGCGAACTCACGTCTCCCACGCCGTGGATGGCGATGCCCGGCGTGGCCGCGCCCGAGGACTGCCCGACGCGCGTCATGCCCCTGCGCTTCGACAACTCGATCTTCAACCACGTCGAGACACGGGTGGCCCTCGGTCGACCCTTCGACCAGCTCGACGGCACGCGCGGTTCGCCGGTGTCGGCGCTGTGGGCGCGCGTGCCGAGCCACTTGGAGCCGTCGGCGGCCACCCTCGCGATTTTCGGCGACCTCGTCTCCGGCGGGGCCACGCAACCACTCGGACGCAACACCATGGGGCGCAGCCTCGACAACACGATTCGCGTCGCGACTCTCAAACCAACGCAGTGGGTCCTCATCGAGATCCACATGCACGCGCTCGCGGGGGGCTTCGCGCAAGGCACGGGCTATCTCTGGGGCCAGGACGGAACGCTCCTCGGTACCGCCAGCCAGTCAATGTCCTCGAAGTATTGGGAGCCCCCAAATTCGTAAAGCGGTTCTGACGCTGGTGTAGATTAGGTGTCCCTGCGGGGCTATAGCTCAGTCGGTTAGAGCGCGTCACTGATAATGACGAGGTCGTAAGTTCGATTCTTACTAGCCCCACCACGCCAACCCAACTCATCGGGCACCACCACAGCGCCGGGTCTTCTATTGTCAGATAGTTCGCGCTAGAGGAGACTCCACCATTGGTCCTCGACGGGCCGGGGCGCGCGACGACCAGCGCCTCTGGAAGGGGATCAACGTGGACATCGCGGAGTACGTTGCGCTGCAATTTGGAACGCTCGATGACCTGTTCCGGATGCGTGCCTCGGATCGTCCGGCGCGAACAGCGGTGATCTGCGAGGACCGCCAGATCTCCTACGGGGACCTCGACGCCCTGGTGGATCGCGCTGCCGCGTCCTTGCAACGCGACGGCGTCGAGCCCAGCGACGTTGTCTCGATCTGTGCGTCGAGCTCGGTCGAGTACGTAGCGCTCTTTCTCGCCAGCTTGCGCGCGGGGGCGACGGTCGCACCACTTCCGCCGTCGGCCACGCCCGAGCAGTTGGTCGTCATGCTTAACGACTGCGGTGCCACGCACCTCTTTAGTGACGGCGACGTTTCGAGCCATCTCGCGCTAGTGTCCAGCGCAATAGAGGCACGCCGAATCGCCCTCGATGGTGACGCGGAGGGCCTCCCCTTCGCTCGTTGGCTGACACCAGAGGGCTCCACGCCAACGGCGACGGTGATCGATCCCGACCAGACCTTCAACGTCATCTACTCATCGGGCACCACCGGCACGCCCAAGGGCATCGTGCATTCGCACCGGATGCGCTGGACACAGATCGTCGGTTTTCTCCCTGCCTACGGACCGGACTCCGTCGCGATCATCTCCACTCCCCTCTACTCCAACACGTCGCTGGTCAGCCTCCTTCCGGCTCTCGCGGGTGGCACCACCTGCGTACTGATGCCCAAGTTCGACGCCCGCGGATACCTCGAGCTGTGCGAACGCCATCGGGTGACGGTGGCGATGCTCGTTCCGGTGCAGTATCGGCGAATCTTGGAGGTGCCAGCGTTCGACGACGTCGACCTCTCAAGTTTCCAGGTGAAGTTTTCGACGTCGGCACCCTTTTCCGCCGAGCTCAAGCGCGAGGTACTGTCGCGCTGGCCCGGTGGGCTCGTTGAGATCTACGCGATGACCGAAGGCGGCGTCGCGTGCGTACTGCGCGCTCACGAACACCCCGACAAATTGCACACGGTCGGCACGTGGGATGGTTCCGCCGACTTGAAGGTTATCGATGATGAGGGCCAGATCCTTGCGCCCGGACAGGCGGGCGAGATCGTCGGGCGATCGGTCACCATGATGGACGGCTACCTCAACCAGCCGGGCACGTCTCGCGAAGCGGAGTGGTGGAGCCCGGACGGCCTGCGCTACATCCGCACCGGCGACATCGCGAGCGTCGACGAAGACGGCTTCGTGACGCTGGTCGGGCGCAAGAAGGACATGATCATCTCGGGCGGCTTCAACATCTATCCGATCGACCTGGAGAGTGCCCTCAGCGAACACGCAGCAGTCGAAGAGGTGGCCGTGATCGGTAAGCCCTCGGACCAGTGGGGTGAGACGCCCGTAGCCTTCGTGGTATTGAAGGCAGGAGACGACGTCGACGCCGAGACGCTCCGCAACTTCGCGAACGACTCGCTGGGCAAGTACCAGCGCGTCTCCGAAGTGCGGATAGTCAACTCGCTACCGCGCAGCGCCATCGGCAAGGTTTTGAAACGCGAGCTCAGGGACCTTCTCGCCCAATAGTCGAAGTGGGAACAACGCCACGGTGACGCTCACTCGGGCCCTGTAGGTCACTCGGTCAAGCGCGAGGCGCCGGTGCGCTCGCGGTGCGTGCATCCCGGCCAGCAGCAGGGCCGACGCTGGCCTTCCTCCAGCTCCTCCTGGGTCCGGCGAATTCGCCGTTCTCTGGTCTTCTGCTGCTTGGCGTCCTCGACCCAGCAGATGAACTCGTTGCGGGCCAGCGGCGTGATGTCCTTCCACGCGTCGAGTGCGCTGTGGTTGGCCATCAGCGCTTCGCGCAGGTCTACCGGAAGCTTGTGCACTTCCCCACCGGGCACCCGCGGGCTGCTCATGACACGACAGTAGCGTTGTGGAGCGAACCCGCAAACGATCTGACCCTCTCGTCACCTACGAGCGAGGAGGACCGGCCGCCACGTACTCGCGGACTTCGTCATAGTCGAGATCGAAGGGCCCGGGCCCCGTAAGGAACCACGTGGCGCCCGCCTGCGCCCACTGTGCGTAGCGTTCGTCCACTCGGTACACCATCTTTTCGTCACGCTGACCCCAGACGGCGATGTCGAAGTGGTCGAGGTCGGCTCCGGCGTCACTCAACTTCGCCTTCAGCTCGGTTACCTGATCGGGCTCCGTCATCTGAATCACCATCATGCCTTGGTGGTGGGCAGCTCGACGGATGGGCGCGGGGTTCGGCCACCGGCCAGCCATCCACAGTGGAATGCCGTCGGCGCGGTACGCCGTGGGGTGGAACGACACCTTCTGTGCTTTATGGAACTCTCCCGTGATGTCGACTTCCTCGCCCGAGACGAGACCTCGAAAGACGTCGAGTCCCTCGTTCAAAGCCCGACCACGCTCGGTGGCCTCGGTCAACTCCCCAAAGCAGGCGAGTTCTCCGTCCGGGTAGTCATCGCCGAGGCCAAACCCCATCACGAGACGACCCTTGGAGAGCCGGTCAAGCGTGACGGCCTGACGCGCCAACACCTGAGGGCGACGGCGGATCAATGGAGTCACCATTGGTCCCAGGGTGATGCGCGAAGTCCGCGCGGCCATGACGGCGAGACAGACGTAGGGGTCGAGAATGTCGCGCACCGGGGCCGGGTAGCGAAGGTGGTCCCAGACGAAGAATCCATCCCAACGCGCCTCCTCGGCCAGCACCGCGAGGTCGGCCATCCGCTCGACGTCGGCGAGACCGTCAAAGGGAGGGAGAAAGAGTCCGTGCTTCATGTGATCACCCCTCATAGTCGCTGGGGTGATTCTTACCTACGGCGTATGACTCAACCGTGACGGCCGACGACGCGGGTGATGGCGTACCACCGTTTGGGTGAGCCGGACGGTCTCGCAACCCCTGGTGACGCCGGCAGATCAGGGCCAGCGACTCAGACCGGTGAAACGTCGAGCGCCTGGTTCCTCGCATGCTTGCAACCGCCCGAATCCCCACCACGGAGTCGGAGCGAACCGGCGCCACTAGATACGTGCGAGGTCCTCCATCTGACCGCTCGCGCGTGACGAGAAAGAGAGGCGCCCTTAAATCCAGTAGCGGCGAAACGCGACCCCGTCGTCGGCGAACGCGACCTCCTCGAGAACGCCACCACAGCGTTCAATGACTTTGGCGGACCCGGCGTTGGAGTCGTCACAGGTGACAAGGACGGGGCTCACGCCTTCCTCTCGGGCGATCTCAACTGCCGCTGCCAGGATGGCGGTCGCGTAGCCCTTTCGCCGAAACGCCGGGATAACGCCGTAGCCCACGTGTCCTCCTCTGGCGGCGAAAAAGGCGTTCAACTCAAATCTGATCCACGCACTACCCACGAGTTGACCGTCCACGTCGGCGGCGAGAAAGGCCCCGCGAACTCGGTTCTCTGGCAGACCAACCCCTTGGCGATAGCGCTCCATGAGAGCGGTCCAATCCGACCAGGAGCCGCGCGGGTCGAAATCCAGAAGAAGAAAACCAAATTCGCTGCCCTGGGACTCGGACCTTGCGGCGAGCGCCGCTCCTTCGTCGGCGGGGCCGAATGGTCGCAGGATGAGTGTCACGCTCGAACACTAACGGTGCGACCTTCCGCGCCGCCTGTCTGACGGGACTGTTGAGGAGGGTTTCGTGTGGCTCGCGTGAAGTGCCAGTGCGACGGATGCCCCGTGAGGAGAGTCCTTTCGGCATCGGCGCGAACTCTGCGCTACCGTTCGAAGCGTGGGAATCTTTAGCATCTTCCAGAAGAAGAAGGACTCGTCGTCGCAGGTTCCTGGGCGACATCACGCTCGCCGGGTGGCCGCCAATCCTCTCGAGGAGGTCGCCGAAGCGCAAGAGACGCGCGCAACGGGTGGTTCCTTCTCGCTCGGAATTGCCGGGGCAGCACCTATCTTCTCGCGTAAGGATCCAGAGCCACTCGCCGCCGAGGAGACTCGAGCCGCCGCCGATCCCGAAGACGACGGCGCCCGACAACAACTCATCGAACACGAGCGCGAGGCCGAGCGGGGCGATCGCTAGAGCACCGCGCCACGCGCTGATGCGTCGCTTCGACAGACGCTTCTCGATGACACGTCTCTCAATCGACTTCGACTGAATCGAACGAACGGGGTCCGCAGAAGCAAGTTCTAGAATTGTCCGTCACATGCCCTTCAACCTTCATCGAACGTTTCGATCGAGCAAAGTGCCGAAGATAAACGGCGTGTTCTGGTTCCTCAAACTGCTCACCACCGCCATGGGCGAATCGACGTCCGACTTCTTCGTTCATCGCTTCAACCCCGAGCTGGCCGTTCTGGGCGGCGGCGTCGTCTTCGCCGTGGTGCTGTGGAATCAACTTCGAGCGCCACGTTTCTTCACCACGACCTACTGGGCGGCGGTCGTGATGGTGAGCGTCTTTGGCACGATGTGCGCCGACGTCCTGCACGTGGGTTTCCACGTGCCCTACCGGGCCTCGGTGGCACTGTTCGCCGTCCTTCTCGTGGGCACCTTCGTCACGTGGGCGCGCGTGGAGCACACGCTCTCCATCCACAGCATCTACGCGACGCGACGCGAGCTCTTCTACTGGAGCGCCGTCACGGTGACGTTCGCGCTCGGGACGGCCGTGGGTGACATGACGGCCTACAGCTTCAACCTCGGCTACCTGAAGTCGGGCGTTCTCTTCGCCATCATCTTCATTCTGCCGCCATTTGGCTACCGTGTCCTTCACCTCAACGCCATCGCCATGTTCTGGGCGGCGTACATCCTGACGCGTCCACTGGGCGCGTCGTTCTCGGACTACCTAGGGGTCTCGCACCTGCGTGGAGGGTTGAACCTGGGACCCGGCAACGTGTCCCTGCTCTTCACGGCCGTCATCGCGATCGTCGTGGGCGTCGTCTGGTATCGCGAACGCCTCGACCCACCGGTCCTGCGCCACTAGTCACCGCGCTGCAGCAGGAACGTCCCCGTCGAGCGACTAACCAGTTTGTCCTCGTCGTTGGTGACGACGGCCTCGGCGAAGCCGACGTGTCGCGTGAGGCGCACGACGTCGCCGCGCAGTGCGTACTGTCCGCCGAGGAGCGCGGGACGAAGCAGCTCGGTCGACATCTCGATCGTCGCCTTGGTGCGATCGGAGCCGCGAAGAGCGGCGTTGATCGCGAAGTTCATCGCCGCGTCCAGCAAGAGGGCGTGCACCCCGGCTTGGACGCTGCCGTGAGGGTTGCACGCCAGTTCGCTCGGCCGGAAACTGCCACTCGCCCATCCGAGCTCCTCACCGTCGACGCCGTAACGCTCGAAGGCGCCGCCGACGGCACCGATGAGGTTCATACCCCCGTCGCCCAACCAACGATCCAGGTCCTTACGCGTGTCGCTCACGTTCGCGACCATAGTTCGAAGGCACGTCTAGGCTTCGCGCTGGGAAGTACTCGCTCAACCAAAGGAGAACAATGCCAACCGCGGTCATCGTGGACGCCGTGCGCACCCCCGGAGGAAAGCGCAACGGCAAGCTGAAGAACTGGCACGCCGTCGACCTCGCGTCCGAGGCACTCAAGGCACTCGTCACTCGGAACAACCTCGACCCGAGCCTCGTGGACGACGTCATCATGGGCTGTGTCTCCCAGGTCGGTGAGCAGGCCTTCAACGTGGGTAGAAGCGCGGTGCTCGCGGCCGGTTGGCCCGAGTCCGTGCCGGCCACCACGATCGATCGCCAATGTGGCTCGTCACAACAGGCGCTGCACTTCGCGGCCCAGGGCGTCATGTCCGGCGCCTACGACGCCGTCGTCGCGGCCGGCGTCGAGGTGATGACGCGCGTCACGATGGGTTCGTCGATTGGCAAAGACGTGGGCTGGCCCTTCGGTCCGCGCGTCGCCGAACGCTACGAGTCCGTGGGTGGGCTGAAGAATCAAGGCATCGGCGCCGAGATGATCGCCGACCAGTGGGGCATCTCGCGCGAAGAGCTCGACGAGTTCTCCGTGGAGAGCCATCGCCGCGCGGCGAGAGCCACCGCCGAAGGTCGATTCGACCACGAGATCGTTCCGATCTACGTCCGCGACGATGACGGCGTGGCGACCGACGAAGTTATGACGCGTGACGAAGGCATCCGTCCCGATTCGAGCGTGGAGGCGCTGGCGAGCCTGAAGCCCGCCTTCAAAGAGGACGGCAAGGTCACGGCCGGTAATTCGTCACAGATCACCGACGGGGCGTCGGCCGTGCTCATCATGAGCGAGGAGAAGGCTCGAGAACTCGGCTACGCGCCGCGCGCCAAGTTCCACTCCTTCGCCCTGGCCGGCGTCGATCCCGTGACCATGCTCACCGGTCCCATTCCGGCGACCACGAAGGTGCTCGAGCGCGCCGGACTCTCACTCGACGACATCGACCTGATCGAAATCAACGAGGCCTTCGCGTCGGTAGTGCTGGCGTGGCAGAAGGAGCACAAGGTCGATCTCGCGAAGGTGAACGTGAACGGTGGCGCGATCGCGCTCGGTCACCCGCTTGGCGCCTCGGGAGCGAAACTGTGCGCCACGTTGCTCAACGAGCTCGAGCGCACCGGCGGGCGCTACGGACTGCTCACGATGTGCGAAGGCGGCGGCCTCGCGAACGCGACGATCATCGAACGCCTGGGCTAGCCCTCACCCGTCGCCGCGACGAGGGCTACTTGTAACGAGTAGCGAGATAGAACCCGGCGAACATCGACACGAGCCCCAGGACCAGGTACCACGACGAGGTCGAACCAGGCAGCACCTGAAGGTAGTTCAACGTGATCGCGAGCATGCCGAAGATCATGAGATCGATGACGAGCCAGCCGTACCAGTGGGGGCTGTGGTCGGACCCTCTCGGGCGGCGTCGGGTGACGCGCCCTCGTGCTTCGGCGTCCACGTAACGCCCTACTGACTTCTTAGGATTCTGCTTCGATGGGGGTTTCGCCATAGTTCTCTATCCTTGCGGCGTCGTGTTCTGGCACAACGTCAGATTCACCGTCGATCCGTAGGTCACCGATGAACCAGGTGACTGATCCTGCGTGGCGACCGTCTGCGGAGATCCTGGCGTGCACACGGCCGTCGGGTCGGCCGTGAAGTTCGCCTGCAGCCCCTGAGCCTGAAGGGCCGAGGTCGCCACGCCCTCCGTGTCACCAACGACGCTGGGCACGATTGCCTGACAGGGACCCGAGGAGACGATGAGCCGCACCACGGAGTTCGCCGTCACGAGCGCTCCCGCGACCGGCAGCGTCGAGACCACGAGTCCGGGCGAGACGGTATTCGAACAGGTGTGGCCCACGTTCGGGCTCGGCGAGAGACTCTGCTTCGTCAGACTCGACCCCGCGGCCACTTGGGTCAGTCCGTCCACCGAGGAAAGTGGGTACGACGCGTTCGGCGACAGTACGTAGAGGATCACGTAGACGCCGGTGTGCGTCTTGATTCCCGCCGACGGGGTTTGGTTGAGCACCACGCCGGGAATCGACCCGGTTGGCCCCGTTGAGACGTACAGCGGCTTGAACAGAAGTTTCTGTGCTATCACCGAGCTCTCGGCGTTGGCGAGTGACATACCGACGAAGTTCTGGATCGTCACTTGCTGCACCGTGACTCCAATGCTCACCGTCAACGTCACCAGGCCACCCTTGGCGATACTCTTGCCGGCCTTCGGGCTGCTCGAAATGACCGTGTTCTTCGCCAACCGCGAATGCTGCCCACTCGTCGTCACCGTCAGGCCGTCGTTCTTGAGTTGACTCGTCGCCGACGTCACGGTTTGACCCACGACGTCGGGCACGTTCGTCGTCGTGGACTTGTTGCTCTGGATGTACGCGTACACACCACCCGCGATGAGCACGAGGATGAGTGCGGCAATGGCGACCGGCCCCGCGTAGTTGCGACGACGTCGACGAAAGTCGGTGCGCGGGCCCGACATGATGGGTACCGCCATCGTCCGCTCTCCGGGCGTGACCGTGGCGACGGCGCGCGTGGCGTCGGCACCGAAGAACGCCACGTCACGCTGGGCCGCTTGCACGGGCTGACCTTCGGAAAAGCGAATGAGGTCGGCGCGCAGTTCGTCGGCCGACTGGTAACGCTGATCCGGCGATTTCGACAGCGCTTCCATGACGATGGCTTCGAGGTCGTGGGGCACCGAGTCAGAGAACTCCGACAGCGGTGGCACCGTGCCATGGACGTGCTGGCTGGACACCGCGACGGGCGAGTCGCCGATGAAGGGGGGTCGCCCGACCAGCATCTCGTAGAGCACCACGCCCAGTGAATAGACGTCGCTTCGTCCGTCGACGGGAGCACCCTCGGCCTGTTCGGGCGAGAAGTAGGTGGCGGTGCCCATGACCGAACCCTCTTCGGCGAGGTGATCCTCACTCGAGACGGCTTGGGCGATGCCGAAGTCCGTAACCTTTACTTGGCCCTCTTTCGTCATCAAGATGTTGCCGGGCTTGACGTCGCGGTGCACGACGCCGTTGCGATGCGCGTAACCGAGCGCGGCCGCGACTTGGGCCGCGATCTGCGCGGTGCGAGCGCCAGAAAGCGTGCTGGAGTCGCGCAACATTTCGGCGAGGGAGGTGCCGTCGACGAGTTCCATCACGATGAAGTAGGTGCCACTGTCTTCTCCCCAGTCAAAGACCGGCACGATATTGGGGTGCGAGAGATTCGCGGCGGCTTGGGCCTCGCGCCGGAATCTCTCGACGAATAAAGGGTCCGCGCTCAGTTCGGGGTAGAGAATCTTGAGCGCCACGGCGCGATTGAGAAGGGTGTCCTCCGCCCGGTACACCATAGCCATGCCCCCTCGGGCGATCAAGTGAGTGACTTGGTAACGGTTGGTGTACAGACGTGGGTCGTTGACGGGCTCCATACTTGGCCAAGCCTACGCTCTGGACCTCAACGTACAGGCCTCGTCACTTCGCACAGGTCGTCGCGGTTCCCGACGCCGGTTGACCGGACTGTACCGCGAGCGCGCCTTCGAGAACACATCGAATCACGGGACCCGCGACCGACGCGCCCGTCGCCGAAGTGACTTGGAACGGTAACACAACCGCAACAGCGATCGTGGGGTGGTTCGCGGGCGCGAAGGCGATCAACCAGTCGTCGGTGTTCTGAGCGCCGTTGCCGGTCTGCGACGTACCGGTCTTGGCGGCGACGTTGTCGGCGGCGGGGAACCCGACGCCAGCGGCCGTCCCGTACTTGACGACGTCTTGCATCAGCGGGACGATCTGAGCGGCCTCGGCCGAAGTCAAGGGGGTCTTCCACACGGTGGGCTTATAACGCTGAACGATCGCGCCATTGGGTCCCGTGACGTAGCTCATCAGATGGGGCGTCATCATCACCCCGCCGTTTCCTACGGCCCCGGCCACCAGCGCGTTCATCAGTGCCGAGGTTCGAACATTTTCCTGACCGATCGCGGAGTAGGCCAACTGGGGAAGATGGTTGGTGAAGTACGAGGCGGGCGGAAAGTTACTCGCCACCGCGCCCGGTAGGTCGATGGGAGGTACTACGTTGTAGCCGAAGTCGTTGGCCGTTGTCGACATGTCCGGGCCCCCAACGTCGAGACCAACCAACGCGTAGCCCGTGTCGCACGAAGGCGGCAGCATCTCGGCGATCGTCCCACCACAACTCCCAAAGGCGTAGTTTGACAACGTCAGCTTCGTGTCCGGCAACTTCGTCGATACGAGTACCGGGTACGTCTTCAAAAGCAGTTGTGGCTGGAGCGATACCACCGCGGAGGTCGTCACGATCTTGAAGGTCGAACCCGGCGGGAAGGTCTGCTGGGTCGCGACGAGGCCCAGCGGTGGGAATCCTTCGCTGTTTCGCGTGTTGTCCTTCGTCCACGCGGCCTTCGCTACGGCGTAGTCCGTTGAGGTCAGCGGCACCGGGTTGTACGTCGGGTTTGAGTACATCGCCAAGATGTCCCCGTTCGTCGGGTTCAGGGCCACGACCGCGCCGTCCCTCCCGGCGAGGGCGTTCGCCGCGACGCGCTGGAGCGCGGGACTCAAGGTGAGCGTGACGCTGTCCGAGGCGCTCGTGGGTGCCAAGAGCTGTGCGACGCTCTGGGGAGGTTGCGAGTGAGAAGAGAGAAAGCTGTTGTACTGCGCTTCGAGTGCCCACGTCCCGTACGTCGGCGAGGTGAAACCCACGACGCCCGACGTGAGCGCGCCGAGAGGGTAGACGCGCCGATAGACGTTTTTCCCGCTACCCGTGGGAACGGACTCCGCCAGAACAGTTCCGTCCGCGGCGAAGATCTCTCCGCGAGGCGCGTTCGTCGTCGTCACATTGTTTCTCGGGTTGAGTGGCGACGCGTCCAGCGCCTTCGAGCGAAAGAACTGGAGGTTGGCCGATTGGGCCGCCACGACGACGAAGAGAAGCAGAATCGCCGCGGCCAGAACTCTTAGTCGACGTGACACTTCTATCCCTTCTTCGCGGTTGTGGTGGTGGGCGCCACGCGCGCCGTCGTGGTCGTACTCGACGTGGCCGGTGTGCCCGACGTGCTCAACGTGGTCGTCGTCGTGGGCGGGCGACTCAAATGCCAGGCCTTATTCAGATACTTCGCGTAGCTCAGTGCGGCGCTCAGCGAAGGCTCACTGATCGTGGCCGCGAGTGCTTGAGCGTCGCTGGGTCGCAGTCGAGATGAGGGCAGTCCGGTGTCGGCCACCATCACCGGTCGGTACCACAGCACACCGCTCGGCTGCCCCCGGTAGACCGCAATGTTCGTCCCGTCATTGGCCAAGTAGTAGGTCGAGTAGGCGTACCAGTGAATCACCGCAATCCCGCCGGCAATCACCCCCACAAAAAAGAGAGCCACGGCCCAGACGCGCCACGTCAGTCGGCGCCGACGCCGTCCGTTCGTGAACTGCGAATTCGAAACCACCGGTGGCGGCGCAGAACTCATCGTGCGGCGAATCTGCGTCGCCGAGACGCTCACTTCATCGAACTCGATCAGAATCACGGAGATATTGTCACGCCCACCCGCGATCTTCGCGGCGCTCACCAACCTTTCGACGGCCAACTCGAGACCGTTGGGCGCACTCGCCAATTTCACCAGAGTGTCGCCGTCGAGTTCGTTCGACAACCCGTCACTGCAGAGCAGGATTCGATCGCCGGCGACGGCGTTGATTGACGCCACGTCTATGGAAATCGTGTCTTCGACACCCACGCCTCTGGTCAACTGATGACGCCGGGGGTGTACGGCCGCCTCCGCGGGCGTCAATCGACCCATGCGAACCCATTCTTCGGCGACGCTGTGGTCCTCGCTCAGCTGGCGAAGGGCGCCGTCACGAATTTGATACGCCCTCGAGTCACCAACGTGCACCAACGTGGGCGTCACGACGTTGGCCAGATCGTACGTGAGACCGATCGCGATGACGGTCGTGCCCATGCCGAAGTGCCCGGGGTTCTCCTGCGCGTCGTTGACGACGGCCGTGTTCGCGCCTTGAATTGCCTCGACGAGGCCCTCCACGCTCTGACTTTTGCGGAAACCCTGGCGCACCATCTCGATGGACATGGCGGCCGCGACCTCGCCGGCCTGGTGCCCACCCATGCCGTCAGCGATGATGGCCAGGGTGTCGTCGGCGTAGAGGGCGTCCTGATTGCTCTGACGCACCAAGCCAATATCGGTCGCCGCGGCGAAACGCCATCGGGTCAACGAACCACCTCGAAGAGGACGCCGCCTACTTGGACGACGTCGCCGCGCTCGAGATGCACGCGGCCCCTCACGAGTTGTTGATTCACGTACGTGCCGTTCGTTGATCCTAGATCTTCGATCGAGAGGTCCCCCTCATCGTTGGCGATGCGCGCGTGACGCGACGAAAGGTACGAGTCCTCCAGGCGAAGGTCGCACGCGTCACTTCGACCAATCGTCACTCCGACGTCCACGTCCACTCGCTCGCCGCCGCGATCCAGCGGCTCGATGAACTCAAGCGCCAGACTCCCGCGACGACGACGGCTCCTCGGTTCGAAGTCCACCGGTCGCGATTGAACCGACGCCATGCGAAGCACTCGCACGAAGAACAAGACGGCGACGACCATCACGAGTACTTGAAGCGGGCGAATGACCGCCGCGTAGTTGGTCGACGCGGCGAGGAGTTTCAAGCCAGCTCAATCCGGAAGTGGAGCGGGCCGACCGTGACGTCGTCACGCGGCGACAACGAGACCGCTGAAACACGGTGCCCATTGACGTACGTCCCGTTGGTGGACTGGAGATCGCGTATCGCGACTCCTTCGGCTGTTCGCCAGACCTCGGCGTGCTGGCGTGAAACGTTGGAGTCGTTTACGACCACCACGACGTCGGGACTTCTTCCGATAATGAGGGGCTCGTCACCCACGGCAAAGGACCTACCGTCACTGACGATGAGCCGCGGTTGAATCTCACCACCGACGAACTCCGTCTTCACCTCAACGACTCCCGCCTTGAGGTCGTCGTCGATGAAGATCTCCACTTTCACTGGGCCGACGAAGGCGTATCCCTCAGCGACGGCGTGTTGGCGAACCGTCTCTTCGAGTTCGGTCACGAGCGCCTTTTGAAACCCCTCAAAGCGTTGCGCGTCCGCCGGGCCCAACCAGACTCGAATGACGTTCGCCGAGATGGGTCCCTTTCCCGAAAGACGTCGCGTCAAATCCACGTCACGAACCACCCGCGTGCCGATCTCGATCGGTTGGAGCGCGCTACGAAAGGGTCGCGAAAACGTTCGCTCGAAGAGCCGCTCTAGACCGTTTTCCACATTTTTGAGAGCCATAGCAAATTCAATTGTACCGGCGGGTCCCACAGTGAAGGGGGTGCAAGATTTGCCCAAATCCTCTTCGACTATTGTTGCGAGGTCTCAGGGCGAGTGGCGAAATTGGCAGACGCGCAGGCTTCAGGTGCCTGTATCCGAAAGGATGTGGGGGTTCAAGTCCCCCCTCGCCCACCACTGTCATGTCTCTGAGTTTCGGGGACAGACGAACCCCCAGAGACTCATCGTCCATCCTCGGCTGATAATTCTTAGTCGGATTTAATGTGAAGTGTCGGATCTGCTCGCCGTCGTCCGCAATGACGCGCCGTCCCTTGTAGCGGCGTCCGATGCTGATCTGGTGAGCCGACGTCGATAGCGAAGAGTCACAGCGCCCGTGTCGTCGACGCGGTCGTGACGCACGCGGGACTTGGCGAGGAGCTGTTGTCCCGCGAGGGTGGGTGTCGCTTTGTCGAGCGTGCGCCACACGTGCATTGGGGGACAGCCCTCCGCCTGGTGCGGCCGCACCTCGGGGTAGTAGCGCACGAAGCCGTCGATCGGACGCCGGAGCTCTTCGATGGACGACGCCTCGGCCAGACAAGGTCCCAATCGATCAGCGAACATTGGCTGTCAGTACAAAATCAGAGATCTGGTATCTGGGATCCTCGACCCTGCTCCTGGTCACGGGGATTAACGACGCGACGCGATGATTCCAGTGCTCCTGAATACGGGACCTTCGGCCCTATCGACTCGTACCCGGCCTAAACCATACTTTCGTCATGACCACAGTCAGGCCAGCCCAGCCAGCCGTACCTGAACGCCCCTCAAGTGATGTTTCAGTCACGAGTGACGAAACTCTCGCCCTCATCAAGTTCGGAGATGAGATTCAGTACTGGACACGGTACCTGTTCGTTTCCATCGTCGTCCTGGGCGTGGAGAGCCTAGGGTCCCTCGGATACCTTCTTCTCTCGCCATCGGGACCCCACCGCGCCTTCCTCGAGGTGATTGCCGCCACCGTGGCCGCGGCAACGCTCGCCATGCTTCCCTCAGTTCCCCGTATTGCTCAACAGTCGTGGCGCTCAACGTTCGCCCTTATCCTCGCCCTGGGCGCCGGGGTCATTATCGCCTTCTGCTCCTCTCTCGACGGCGGACTGGACAGTAGTCCCCTCCTCTTTCTCTTGGCGCTCCCCGTCGCCAACCTCGCCATCGCCTTCCCTCCTCGAATGGTGGCACTATCCGCGACAGCGGCACTGATCGAATTCGCGACCGTCGCGACCTTCGATCATGACGTCACGACATCGTTGGCGGTCGTGGTCCTTCTGACGGTGTTCCTCATGGGGATTATCACGCTGGCGTTAGGGTGGTCCTTCGCTCAATCGGACTTCGACAGCCAAAAGAGGGCCATGTTCAAGGAAAGCGTTCGTCAAGCGAAGACGGACGCACTCACGGGGTGTCTCAACCACGGCGCCTTTTTCGAGCGTCTCCAGAGCGAGATCGAACGAGCCCTCCGCTACGGCGGACCTCTGAGCATCTTGGTAGCGGACGTGGACGTGTTCAAGGCCTTCAACGACCGCTACGGACATCCAGCCGGGGACGACGCTCTCAGGATCGTCGGCGCGACCATGACACGTACTCTTCGCGCCATCGACGTCGTCGGACGGATCGGGGGCGACGAATTCGCCGTGATTCTTCCCGCCACCGACCTCCCCGGTGCCCGTGTCGCCGCCACGAAACTGGTCGAGACCCTGCGAAATCCCGAGGGTGTGGACTTCACGGTAAGTGTCGGGTTTGCCTCCCTGGACCGCTCAGAGCCATTAGCGAAGCGACTTTTCCACGACGCCGATGCCGGGCTCTACCGCGCCAAGGTGACTGGACGGGTCCGCGCATCGGGGCTGGCTCGCGGCGAACCCGGCGTACGTCGTTCGAAGCGTGACGAACACTCGAGCTCGAGAGTCTGGGCAGCGGCCGACACCAGGCGATTCGAGGAAGCGGTTCGCGAGGCTCGCATTGAGACGTCAGAGACGAACGCATTCCTCGACGCGTTGGCTTCGTCCAGTTCAATGGGCATGGCTTTCATCGACACTGATTTTCGGATCGTTCGCATCAACCCAACCCTCGCCGCGCTCATCGGGGGGACCGTAGAGCAGTTTGTCGGCAAGATCTCGGTCGAGGCTGCGCCGGCCCTATGGCCAGCATTCGAACCGTCCTACCGGAAGGTATTCGAGACGGGCGAGCCCGTCGTCGCTGAAGAGGTGAGTCTCGAACGGCCCGACGAGCCCGGAGTCAGTGAAACGTGGCTCTCGACCATCTTCCCCGTCACCGCGAATGGGGTAAGGACGGGTCTATGCGTCACCGCGATCGACATCACCGCGCGCAAGCAGCTGGAGAGGAGCCAAGCGACCTTGGCCGACTCTCTGGTGCGCGCACTCGCCGCGGCCGCCGAAATGCGAGATCCCTATATCGGAGGGCATCAAGAGCGTGTGGCTCATATCGCCGTGGCCATCGCGCGTGAGCTACGAATCGACCCCGACGAGATCAAAGACATCGAGATGGCGGCCAAGATCCACGACGTGGGAAAACTCGCCGTCCCGGCCGAGGTTCTCTCGCGCCCTGGACGGCTCAGCGACGCCGAGATGGCTCTGGTGCGAGAGCACTCTCGAGCCGGATCGGACATGCTCGAGCGTGTGGGATTCCCAGACGCCGTGCGTCTGATGGTGCTCCAGCACCACGAACGACTCGACGGATCCGGCTACCCGGACGCTCTGAAAGGGGACGAGGTGTTCATGGGCTCGCGGATCATCGCCGTGGCCGATGTCCTCGAGGCCATGTCCTCACATCGGCCCTACCGGGCGGCACCGGGAGTCGAAGCCGCGATCACCGAGATCCAGGAAGGATCAGGCACGCTCTATGACCCTGACGCCGTGAATACATGCGTGCGGCTCGTGCGTGAGGGCCTGCTTCGCCAGCACATTTCCGATTAGTGGTGTCGCGCGGCGTCCAGCAACTGCCCTTTGGCGTGTGGTCGAATCTCGGTGGTCGAACGAAGCCGACCAGTTCACCCCTCGGACGTGAAAGGGTCGCGTTCGTAACGCGCTCGCGCACGACGCACGATTTTTATAGACCCGCTCGCAGCTGGCTGCGGACGGCCAGCTCAAAGTCGCGAAGCGCCCCAGGGTCCGACAAAGGCACCGTCGGTGGGTGCGCCATCAGCTCTCGCCTGAGTGGTTACTTCTAGAATCCCCCGGCTGAGATTGCGGTGCACTCCCCGGCGAACCCTCGAGCGGTCGCGTTTCACCGAAAGGATCACCTTTCGATGTCCTTGGCTCCGCCAACTCAGAAAGTGCCGAGATCAAACCCGCGGCGACCTTTGAGAGTCAGCGTTCGTCGGGGTGCGACCGTTCACCCCCGACCTACGCCAAGATGTTCAGTCCGTACGAGAGTGAAGGAGGCATGCGCGAGGACGCGTGAGAGTGTTTTGATTCCCCCTCGCCCGCGATTGTGACGTGTACGGGCACGCGTCTACTTCGCCGACATGGTGATGAAGTCGCGATTGTACGCCGCTTCATAGAACCGTCCGGGTTGCTGGTACATCGTCGCCAGCAGATCTCTTCCATTGGCCGGAGAGGCGAGACCGTTGATCGTTGAGGGCGAAAAGGTTGCGAAGACGGGCCAAAAGGGGTTCATATCGAGCGTCATTGCTCGAACCGCGCCAGCACGGACGAGGATGTCAGCAAGATCGACGATGTTCATTGGTCCCTCCACGTAGACCAACGCGCCGTTCGCGGTGACACCGATTCCTGAGCGCGGTGTGTTGACCACTCTGTGGAGGGAAACACCCCAGACCGACGTGTCCGCCGGATTGAGTCCGGCCACTGGTCGACCATTTTCGACCAGCAGTGTCAGGTTCTGTCGCACCGCGACCACGTTTGGGGTCATCGTGACGTCGCGCCCCCATTGGCCGACGGTGGCGAAGCCGTCGCGATAGATCACCAGCGACGCGCCGCCCACGCGAAGAGGTGCTACCAAGCGGCCCTCGCTGAAGTAGCCACCGCGCGAGTCCTTCATCAAGTAGCCACCACTAAAAGCCGCGACCAACGTCCTCGAGGCGCTCGCTGAAATTGGCGCCGTGTACTTCCAGTTGAGTCCGCCCGGACTGAGACTCCCGGAGTAGAGCCTGGCGTTGAGGAGCTTGACATCCATCCAGGCAATCCCGGCTCGAACGTTTGACGAACCGGGCAGACGAACCGTCGTCGTGTAAATCGCCGACTGGGCCCCCACTGGCCTTCCAGCCGAACGCCACACACCCTCTCCAGGAAGCGCGGTGCTCTGAAAGGGCCGAACGGTCTTTGGCGGTGGAAGCGGCGCTGAGAGAGCGCGACTCCCCTTCGCCGCCGTCGCCCGCGCACCAGAGGATCCGTGACTCGATGACTGGGCGGCGCTCGCGGCACTGGGGGCAACAACGAACGTGAGGATCAGTCCCGTCGCGGCCACGATCGACGCGGCTCGTCGTTTCATCATCAAATCACCCTCGTGACGCCCAACAACAAAGTGACGACCAACGTCTGGCTCGAGAACGAGCCCTACGCTCTTCGAGACGTGGATAGTGAGACAAGGAACTACCGTCTTTCAAGTTAGAGAAGGCACCGTAGATTCTCGGACGGCACGTGCCAGAAGTTATTACTCTCTCTCAAGAAGTCTGGTCGACGCAATTTAAGAACGAAATAAAAATTTGCACCAAGTGGAAGATGCAAGGATTGGGCTTTCGTCGAGAGCGAGGAACACCATGAGCATGAGCAGCGCCACTCCCGCGGTCGTGCACTACGAGATGGACCACGAAGGTGATCCGAGCCAACTCGTGTATACGTTTGGCGGCGCCGAAGCGCGCGCGTCGCTGCGACCAGGAACGATCCTCGACACCAGTACCCTCGACTGCTTCGCCGGGAAGATCCACTCGGTCCACGACCACGCCAGCGAGGTTTGCGACCCGCGGTTCCTAAATCCGCAGACCGGGCCCTTCTTCATCGAAGGGGCCGAGCCCGGCGACACGCTCGCGATCCACTTCGCCAGTATCGAGCCTCGCACGACGTACGGCGTGAGTACGACGGTGCCGCTCTTCGGCGCACTCACGGCGACGGGTTTCACCGCCATGTTGCACAGTCCCCTACCCGAGATGACCTGGATCTACGGCATCGACGCGGACGCGCGCACGGTTCGCTACGAAGCTCGTGACAGCGCGGCGGTCTATCAACTGCCACTTGACCCCATGCACGGTACGGTCGGCGTCGCGCCGGCACTGAGCGAGGCCCGCTCCGCGCTGACGCCCGGCGACTGGGGCGGCAACATGGACACCCCTGAGATGCGCGCGGGCGTGACGTGTTACCTCGGCGTCAACGTGGAGGGTGCTCTGTTCAGCTTTGGCGACGGCCACGCTCGTCAGGGCGAAGGCGAGACCTGCGGGGTTGCCGTCGAGACGGCCATGGACACCGTGGTGGTGGTCGACCTCATCAAAGGCGCGGGCCGCGTCGCGTGGCCACGCCTCGAGAGTGATGCCGAGATCATGACAACGGGTTCGACACGACCACTGGAGGACGCGTTTCGCATCGGCCACGCGCAACTCGTGCAGTGGGTCGCTGAACTGACTGGCCTGTCGATGATGGACGCGTACCAATTCGTGGCGCAGTCCGCCCAAACACCGATCGCCAACGTGGTGGACACGAACTACACCGTCGTCGCGAAACTCAAAAAGGAGTACGTTCCCGGTATTGACCCCATGCAGGGAGTACACCGGCGACTACGGGCGATCGGCGCGGCCTACCTCGCTACTCGCTGACCGCTTCGACATCCACCCTTGGAAGAAGAACGAGATCGGCCAGGTCTTCGAAACGCCTCGTCCGTCTCGGTGCGTCCGCCCACACCGTCAAGGATCGTTCTCTTGTGAGGGTTGGTGAGGCCTTCATCCCCCTCAACGTCACTCCCGCCACGATTCGCCCTTACGCCATCGCGTCGACGGGCGGCGAGGAGACGAGACCCAGTGGCGCGAAGCAGTTCGGCGCAACGTCGCTCTGCCCTCACTGGCTCGTGGCTCCGACACACGCTGGTGCGAAGTAGACCACCGCGTGAAAGGGCTCGAGCGCTTCTCAAAGGCGCACGGCCAACGTTGGCGCGCGCTCAGCAATCACTCGACCCGTCACCCTGACTTCGAGACACTGCTTCTCTGAAGACGCGGCGCCCGGAGTTCGTTGACGCCCTCGCCCTCGCGTGAGCGCAACTGACGCTGGATGAATCCGCGACGTGCTGCCATAATCGCGCTGCCCTGGTCAGAGAGCGACAGGTGACGAAGACAGTGGACGTACATGGTGTTGCGTCGACGTGCGGCTCGCGCCCGAAAATAATGCCGCGGTCATCGAAAGTAGAGTTGATGTCGTGACGCTTCTCGAACCCCTCGACGTCGACGAAGCTCCGCAGAGCAAACAGAGGTCCCGATCTCGGTCCCTCATCGAATGGCTCGTGGTCATAGGCATTGCGGTCGTCGTTTCACTTCTGATACGAACCTACGTCTTTCAGACCTTTTTCATCCCATCGGGCTCAATGGAGCCAACGCTGCAGATCGGCGACCGAATCTTGGTCTCGAAGCTCAGCGTCGAACTCGGGACCGTTCATCGCGGTGACATCCTGGTCTTCAAAGCCCCTCCCGCCGTAGTGACTCAATGTGGCGACAACGTGGCCGACCTCGTCAAGAGGGTCATTGGACTGCCGGGCGATCACCTGACGTCAAAGGGAAACACCATTTACGTCAATGGAACGGCGCTCACGCAGACGTGGGCGCACAACGAACCGATTGGACGACCGATCGGCAAGGTCACCGTCCCCCAGAACGAATACTTCATGATGGGCGACAATCAGCCAGCCTCGTGTGACAGTCGCTACTGGGGCGACGTGCCGCGCTCCAGCATCATTGGCAAGGCATTCCTTCGGATCTGGCCGCTCGGACGATTTGGTTTTCTCTAGGCCCAAAAACGTTCGTGATGAGGTCTTTCGTGCCTCACGACAACGCCGCGGCCCCGCGGCAACGACCCTTCACTGCGTGACTTCATCGCCGACACGAACCTCTGGCGTCACGATAAGTGGTGCGCCTCGAAGAACGACCACATCAAGGCGTTCGCACTCACGACGTTCGACTGCGGACCAAGGTACGACGTGATCGACGTAGGAAGTGTCGGGCCCCCGGGCCACTCGTGACCCTCGTCTTCGATTTCGTACAACTCGACGCTGGCGCTCTCCGCGCAGGTCCCGTACGTCGTCAACGTCACCTTCGAATACGGCGTCGACGTTGTTGCCTTCGTCGCGCAGTGATCTTGCACCGCCCAGTCTTTGGCGGCGGTGCTCACCGAATACGTCCAGTACTTCTGGCCGTGGCCGGCGAAGGGATCAACCTCGTCAACCGAACCGTGAAAGGAGATGATCGGCACGTCCCTCGCCGTGGGACACGGCTTCGGTCGTCGAAGACCACTCACGGGTGCGACAGCGGCGAAGATGGACGACTCGTCGCATGCCAGTTGACTCGCCTCGCGTGCGCCACCAGAGAAGCCAGTCGCGTAGACCTCATTCTCGTTGACGCAGTAGTTGTGCTCGAGAACACCCACGAGCGTCGTGAGAAACTTGATGTCGTTCGCGGCGTTCGCCGGGACGGCCCGTCCGCCAACGAGTGCGACGCCGGGCACGTTCCAGTCGAAGCCCGAGCCGTCGGGGATGAGCGCCTGCGGGTACGCGACGATGAAGCCATCGGCGTTCGAGGTGCGGTCCATGCCCGTGAACGCCTCTTGGTCGAAGGCGGTGCTCCCACTCCCGTGAAGGTTGAGGACGAGGGCCCTCTTCGTCTCAGCGCCGCTCTTCGTTGGGACGTGGACAATGACGCTTCGATCGTGTCCGTTCAGCGAGAGTGACAACGTCGTTGAACGTGGCGACGTTGAACCGCATCCCGATACTCGCGTCGGCGCGGCACTGGCCGACGTTGGTCGTGAAAGACTCGATGCGCTGAGCGCGACAGTGACAACGCAGACGAGCGCAGCCGCCACGAAGGGTCGTCGTGAAGCGCCGCTTCGAATCGTGGGCTCTCTCGTGGTCACGGTCCCCCTAGTCGACGGGACATCTGGACGTCACGACATCGTGGCACAGAGCTGCTCTTTATGCAACGCAGTTGCCTAATTGGTACTCTGGTCTGGTGTCAGTGCCACTACGCGCCCGGGCGTTCTTCGGTGACGTCCTGGCCCTCGCTCGCGAGAGCTGGGTCCGCGAAATGTCGGGTCGCCTCGTCCCTCATGGCTACGGCGACTATCGCCGCAGCGACGCCCTCGCCCTTCGCGTGCTCGATCACGGTTCCCTTCCCCTCGGCACGTTCGCGAAAGCGCTCGGTGTCTCGCGCCAAGCGGCACGCAAAGTGGCCACCGGACTCGTCGAGCGCGATTTTGCCCACGTCAACGTCGACGCCGATGACGCTCGACGTCGGAACATCGAACTGACGCCCGCGGGCCACGAGTACGCCAAGGCCATCGTCGAGGTGATCCGCACGCTCGACGGCGAACTCTCGGCGAAGGTCGATCCCTCCCAACTGGCCGCGGCGAGGGAGGTGCTGACGTTCGTCAAGGACAACTTCGGCCTCTAGCGTGGGAGGGTCAAGGAGAGGGAGTCGACGTGAGGATACTGATCGTGGGCGGCACTTCGTTCGTGGGACGTGCGATCTCGTGGTCCGCGTGGCACCACGGTCACGACGTCACCGTCTTGAACCGGGGCGTCACGCCGAACGACTTGCCCGAGAAGATCGAGCGCGTCGTGGGCGATCGCCACGGCGACCTCTCGGCGCTGGCGAACCGGACGTTTGACGTCACGATTGACGCGATCGCCTATCGTCCGAGTGACGTTGAGCGCTTGGCGAACGCGATCGAGGACCGTGGTGGTCACTACATCCAGATCTCATCAATCTCGGCGTACGAAGACCCGCCGTTCGAGGGGGCCAACGAGACCGCGGTGACGCTTTGGGGTGACGACAGGGCCGATCCCGACGGCCCCATTACGGGCGAGACGTACGGGCCGCTGAAGGCCGCGTGCGAACGCGCCGGGCTGCGACACTTCGGGCAAGGCGCCACCATGATTCGCCCGACCTACGTCATCGGATCGTACGACGCGACACTTCGCTTCCCGTACTGGGTGGAACGCGTCCGTCGCGGTGGCGTCGTCGCGGTGCCGGGTCCTCGCGACAACAACATGCAGTACGTCGACGCGCGCGACCTCGCGAACTTTGTCGTCGGCGTAGCGGACGCGGCCCTTCGAGGGGCCTTTCACGTCGCCGGTCCCCAACCGGGCGATCACTTCTACAACATGGTCGACCAGATCGCCTCGCGCGTCGCTCCCGAAGGCACAACACTTCGCGAAGTCAGCGCCGACGAAGTCATTGCACAGAGACTCGAAGACAAGTTCCCCCTCTGGTCGGGCGCGAAGAGTGAGAACGTTCTCGCGATGGACAGCAGCCTCGCCCAAGCGAACGGGCTCGACTTTCGCCCGCTCAGCGACAGCGTCGATGACGTGACGTCGTGGTGGAACGAGCGCACGTGGCCCGAGCAGTGGCTGACCAGCGACGACGAGGCTCGGCTCCTCGAGAAGTAGTCACTGGACAACGTTGCGACGCCACTCCCCAGCATGGCGATGACTCGCCTCGGCGAGTGTTTCGAGCGAGTCATCGAGACGTAGGAGTCGCCATGGAGCCAGTCACCCTCAGCTCCTAGGTGCGAGGTGAGCGAGTCGGGCCGACTCGCTCACTTCACCACGATCGCGAAGGACCGTCGGCCGCACACGACCATCGTGTGGGTCGATCTCGACGGCAACGACGTCGTGATCGGCAAACTCACGAACGACCAGAAGGTCGCCAGCGTCACACGTGACGAGAGGGTGTCGCTCTCCGTCGAATCGAAGGGAGACCAGCGGGGTATGCAGCACCATCTCGTCATCGAGGGAACAGCGCGCGTCGAGGAGGGCGGAGCGCCAGCCTTGTTGCGGGCCCTGTCGCAGCGTTAGGTCGGACCGGGTGCGGTCTTTCCGCCCACGTCCAACCCGCCCGACGGATTCGTCTTTCACGTGACGCCCACGAAAGTCCGCGGCCTCGGACCGTGGTCGCCGATGCGGGGCACGTAAGTCGGCGGCTCGAAGCTCACGAACCCCCAGACTTGTCGGTAAGAATCGGGTTCGTACGGACAGAAGAAGGCTATGGGCTCTGAAGACGAGGATCGCTTCGCTCGACTCGTTCGCGAGCACTCGTCCGCCGTAGGGAACTACCTGCGTCGACGGCTCTACCCACTCACGCCCTCAGACCTCGACGACCTCGTCGAAGAGACGATGATCGTCGTGTGGCGTCGTCTCGACCGCGTCCCCGTGGACGCCGAACTGCCGTGGATGCTCGGCGTGGCGAGGAACGTGCTACGAAACGCCCGACGATCGAAGAACCGTCGCTCGGCCCTCGAGGCCACCCTCCCACCCGCGTCGAATGAGGCCTCGGCCGAAGAACACGTCATCGCCGACACGGGCATCCGCGAGGCGCTCGCGGCACTGAGTGACGACGATCGCGAAGTACTGCTCTTGAACGCGTGGGACGGACTCGACACTCACGCCCTTGGTGCGTTTCTCGTCATCAGCACGAACGCCGCGGCCGTACGGCTGTCTCGAGCACAGCATCGGTTCCGCGAACTTCTCAGTGCCGTGGAAGTCCGTTGAAAGTTTCACGTGACGCGCGACAGTACCAAGTAGGGAGACGAAGGAGCACCCGTGAGTGACTTTGAAGACCGTCTCGCCGCCCTCGACCCCGCGGCCGGACCGTCGTACCAACACCGAGACCTCGACACGCTCATCTCGCGAATCACGTCACAGCCCGTGGCGAGGAAGGGTCGTCTCTGGCACCAGATCGAGCTGAAGCTCGCGGGCGCGTTGATCGCCGGCGCGCTGGTCTCGGCGGGCTCGCTGGCCCTCTTCCAAGGGGGGGTGGCGCTGCCCGTGCTGGCCCTGCAGAGCGCGAGCGGGGCGAACGCCCCCAAGAGCCCCGGCTCCACCGCGTCGGGGGCGATGCAGATCTACGAGAAGTTCAACTTCATCGCCGGCCCCGGACTGAGTGCGACGACGCCCACGAGCCTCTCCTACGAACTCCAGGTCCCGAGTAGCGGCGCGAACGAAGCGTCACGTGTCGCGGCGATCTTCGGCGTCGTAGGCCCCGTGAGTACCAGTGGCGGCAGCACCGACTTCGCGGTCACGAGTGCGTCGGGCGCGTCACTTGACTACGCGAACACTGGTGTGCCGCAGTGGTCCTACAGCGCGTCGCCCTCCGCCACCTCCACGGACACGACACTTGGTGATTTGCCGAGCCGGTCAACGTTCACCAGCGACGTGCAGCGATATCTCACGAAGTTGGGCTACGGCTACACCATCTCGGCGCCGAGCTTCGGCACGACCACGTCAAGTGTGGGCGCGGCTTCAACGGCCACGAGCACCGAAGACGTGACCTACACCGTCGACGTCAAGGGCATGAGTACCGATCAGTCCGTGAACTTCTCGGTGGACGCGAACAACAACGTCGTGAGTGCTTCCGGGCCTGCGTTCAGCGTGGGCGCGACGTTCGACTACCCCCTCCAGAGTCTCGCGGCCGGCGTCAGCGCCCTCAACGCGGCACAGCAAAGTCGCTTCCCCACCCCGACAACGGCGACGGGTCCGCCCACCACGAACGCCGTCGGCGGCGCGAGCGCACCCACGGCGGCGCCGTCGGGTCCACCCGTGGTGAACGTCACCCTTGACGCCGACACGCTCTCACTCGAGACCTACCAACTGACCGACGGCACCTCGTGGCTCCTTCCGGTGTACAACTACACGGGAACCGAAACCAGCCTGAACGGATCGACTTCGAGCGCCACCTGGAACGAACTCGCGGTCGATCCCCGCTACGTCCACGTCAGTGGCCCGGGCGGGCCACACGGCGTCATCAACTACTAGGCGGCACCGCGGGCGCGCTCGGCGACTTCGGCGAGGTCGCAACGACGCGAACGACGTCGCGGCGGATCTGAATCTGACCGATGCCGACCTGGAGATTGAGGTTGAGGTTTGCGGCCCTCGCACGCTGGGCCGTTGATCTGGGCACCGAGGCGAGCGTCTGATAGATCTCGGGCATCACCACGCCAATGCCGACGTGCGTGCGTAAGTCCACCCTGAGGTTCGCCGGCAGGTCGACGATGAGCTCACCGACCCCCTGCGTGGCGGTGACGGACCACGTCCCGGACGTGAAGGGCACGTCTCGCAGATCAATCGTGGTCACGCCAAAAGCGCTGTGGTACGTGCGCTGCACTTCAGCGGTCGTCACGGGACGCCACTCCTTGGCGCCACTGCCGCCCTTCAGGGGAACCCCGATCACCTGCACGACGATGAGGAAGGTGCCCGCGACGAGGATGAGGAAACTCAAGAAACCCAAGAACGCGAGAGCCAGGAGTCGCCGAAAGGTGAGACGACGTGCCGGTCCACGAAGCGCGACGATCGCGATCACGACCAGAAACATCAACCACACGATGGAGAGGCCCGTACCGAAGCGAAGTACGTGGTGAAACCCCGAGATGACGACGACGGCGAGCACGAGCACGGCGAGCGGCAGCGCGTAGCGCAGCCAGCGCACTCGAGAGGGATCCAACTCCTCTTCGGGCGCGACGACACCGCCGCCACTCGCCGAACGTGGAATGAGTGCCCACATCGCCAGGTAGATCGCGGCACCGAGACCGTAGGCGAAGGCCAGCACGACGAACACCACGCGCACGATGTTGGCGTCGACGTCGAATCGCTCGCTGATGCCGCCAGCGACCCCGCCGAAGACCTTCTTCGTCACACTGCGATGCAGCGTGGTTTCCTCGGTCTTCGTGTCGTCGGGAGTGGCGTTCTCAGGTTCGTCCATGTCCCCAATGTAAGTTCCGACCAGTGCCGCACCTATCAGGGCGAACCCCAAGTTCGCTCCCGGGCTGCCTCGTGGGCTCGGGGTTATCCCTTAGAGCGCTGGCGCCACGTCGGTGTAAGAATTGGGACCAGAGATTGAGCGCCCAATCGACAAGAGGAGCGACGTGAACATTGAAACTCCCCCTCGCGCCGTGATCGGCACCCCGCACCGTCCGTTTCGACGGGGCGTCGAGAACGCACTGCTCGGCGGCGTCTGTGGCGGCCTCGCGATTCGTCTCGGCGTTAACGAGCGCACGATTCGGATCATCTTCTCGCTTCTCGCGCTCGTGTCCGGTGTCGGACTCCTGTTGTACATGCTGCTCTGGTTGACGCTGCCGAGGGCCAACGAAACACAGTCCATCGCTCACCGACTCCTTGGACGCCGCCGCGAACTACACCGTGCGCTCTTCGGTCTCATCTTGGTGGTCGGCTTCATCGTCGTGCTCGACCAGATCGGGATCCCGAGTCTCGGAATCTACACCTGGCCCTTCCTCCTCAGCGTGGCCGGCGTTATAGGCGTCTGGCGTGGCGCCACGCCCGACGAGCACAAGCACCTAGAAGAGCTCGTGCGCTCGGCGCCGCTCATTCGGATCCCCGCCTCGCCGACCAAGAAGAATCTCTTGCTTCGCGTCCTCTTGGGCACCGTGCTCGTGCTGCTCGGACTGAGGACCTTGTCGCGTCTTCACGGCATCTGGGGTGGGACGGCGCCCGTACTCTTGGGCACGATCATCCTCATCGCGGGCGTGCTCATCCTCCTCGCGCCGTGGTGGCTCGCGACGCTGAGCGAGCTCTCGGGTGAACGCCGCGCGCGCGTGCGCGTCGAAGAGCGCGCGAACGTCGCCGCGCACTTGCACGACTCAGTCCTGCAGACCCTCACCCTGATCGAACGCGCCGCCGGCGACGAGGGCGCCGTCGTACGCCTGGCGCGCAATCAAGAGCGCGAACTTCGCCAGTGGCTCTTCGACCCCGACCACCACGCCACGGACGAGGAAACCGCCACCCTCTCATCGCAGTTACACGAGCTCGAAGGAGAGATCGAGAGCGACTACGGCGTCAGGGTTGAACTGGTCGTGGTGGGTGACTGCGCCGCCGACGCCGACGTGCTCGCCCTCGTGGCGGCGGGCCGCGAAGCCGCCATCAACGCGGCGCGCTGGTCCGAGGCCCAGTCCGTGTCGATCTTCGCCGAAGTCGAAGCGAGCGCCGTGTCGCTCTTCGTTCGAGACCAGGGCAAGGGGTTCGACGCTGAGGACATCCCCCACGACCGCCAGGGCATCGCGCTCTCCATCCGCCAGCGCATGACCCAACACGGCGGGACCTCCTCGTTGAAGAGCGCGCCCGGTGTCGGCACCGAAGTACAGCTCAGCCTTCCTCGGACGCCGTGACGCCCTCCGGCCAGCCGCGCGTCTTTCTCGTTGACGACCACGAACTGATCCGCACGGGCATCCGCAGCGAGCTGGCCGGGTCGGTGGACCTCGTGGGCGAGGCCGACGAGGTGGACGCCGCCATTGAGATGATCGTCGAGCGAACACCGCACGTGGTACTGCTCGACGTCCACATGCCCGGCGGGGGCGGGCTCGCGGTACTGCACGCCGTGAGCGAGAAGTGTCCCGACGTGCGCTTCCTCGCCCTGTCGGTGTCGGACGCGTCGGAGGACGTGATCAGCGTCATCCGCGCGGGCGCGCGGGGCTACGTGACGAAGAACATCTCGGGTCCCGATCTGCTCGACGCCATCTATCGCGTCGCGGCCGGCGACGCCGTCTTCTCACCGCGGCTCGCGGGCTTCGTCCTCGACGCGTTCTCACTCGAGGGGAAGAATCTCGAGGCCGGCGACGTCGACCCCGATCTCGACCTGCTCACGCCACGCGAGCGTCAGGTGCTGCGCCTCATCGCGCGCGGTTACTCGTATCGCGACATCGGCACCGAACTCGAGATCTCTACGAAGACCGTCGAGAGCCACGTCTCGTCGGTGCTGAGAAAGCTCCAGCTCACGAACCGCCACCAGCTCTCGCACTGGGCCTCGGAGCGCCACCTCAACTGACCGCTAGCGCTGTTCGATGAGGTCCATGTACCCCTCGTCCCAGATGTCGAAGTACTCCTCGGGCAACAGCACCGCGTGCGTCGGCTCGAGCGCCTCGACGAAGCCCCGTTCGTGGCTGACCGCCACGATCGTGCCCTTCCACTGACGCATCATCTCGCCCAAGGCGTCGACGCTCGCCGGGTCCAGGTTGTTCGTCGGTTCGTCGAGTAGCAAGAGGTTGGCCTTGGACGAGGCGAGGATCGCGAGGGCCAACTTCGCCCGTTCTCCCCCCGACAACGTCGCGGGCATCTGGTGCGCGGCCGAGCCCTTGAGACCGAAGGCGCCGAGCATCGAGCGTCGCTGCACGTCGGACTCGACCGTCGAGCTGTCGAGATTGCCGAGCACCGTCTTCGTGAAGTCCAACTGCTCGTTCTCCTGGGCGAAGTAGCCCACGATCACGTTCGCTCCGAACTTGACGACACCGTCCTGGGCCTCTTGCGTGCCCGCCAGGCATCGCAACATCGAGGACTTGCCCGCCCCGTTCTTGCCGACGATCACGATGCGGTCGCCGCGTCGCGTGATGAAGTTCACGTCGCGCAACACCTCGAGGGCGCCGTAGCGAACGGCGACGTGCTCGACGGTCATGGGCACGTCGCCACTACGAGGCGGCGAGGGCAGTCGGAACGTGACCTTCTTCTCCTTCTTCGTGACCTCGATGCGGTTGTCCTTGAGCTTCTCGACCCGTCGGTCCAGCACCTTGGCCAGTCGTGCGCGCTTCGCGGTCTGGCCGCGCATGGAGTCCGCGAGCTGGGAGAACTGTTCGATCTTGGCGTCCTGGTGCGCGGCGACCTTCTCTTCGGAGAGTCGACGTTCCTCTTCGAGTTGTAAGAACTTGGTGTAGTTGCCCCGGTACTCACGCAGTTGGCCGTCGCGCAGCGCCAGGACGCGGTCAATGGAACGGTCCAGCAGGGGCAGGTCGTGGCTGATCACGAGGACCGTGCCACGAAACTGCTCCAGTTCGTCGAAGAGCCAGCGTTTGGCCGCCTTGTCGAGGTGGTTCGTCGGTTCGTCGAGCACCATCGTCTCGGGCTGCTCGTAGAGCACTCGCATCAGGTCAACGCGACGGCGTTGCCCTCCCGAGAGTGCGCTGAGGTCCTCGAGCAAGAGGTCTTCCGCCAGCCCGAGCCCGTCGGCCAGGCGCGCGACTTCAGACTCGGCCTCGTAGCCGCCGCGCTCACGGAACTCCTCTTCGAGCGAGGTGAAGCGCGCGATGGTCTCGTCAGTGGGGTCGGCCGCCAACGCGTGACGCGCGTGCTGCATGTCGGCGTCAAGACGGTCGATACCCCTCGCCGACAGGACGTGCGAGAGTCCGATCGGCTCGACGCCGAGCCCATCGGGCACGGGCTCCTGGGGAAGATGCGCGAGCGTTCCCTGCGTCGCGATGTTGCCCGTGACGCGAAGGTGCTCGGGGTGGTATCCGAGGAGCACCGACAGCAGCGTGGACTTCCCCGCGCCGTTTCGCCCCACGAGCCCGACCTTCTCGCCGTTTCCGACGACGAAGGAGACCGGCTCGAGGAGGCGGCGAGGGCCAATCTCAATCCCTAAATCTCGAACGATGAGCATTTAGCGACCTAATGACTCGGTGCGCAGGGTGCCCGGCGAACGTCGAGGAGCCGTCGAGTCGCGCGCGCGCGCCACACCGGTTCTCCTTTCGCGGGTTTCCATGCTCCTATCCTGCCAGACGGAGGAAAATGTGAAACGATTTGGTGGTGGTCACCACGTTTTCGATCGACGTTTGGAGTGACGTCGTCTGTCCCTTCTGCTATCTCGGAACGCGCCAGCTCGCCCTCGCCCTTGACGATTTCGCCCACCGTGACGACGTCGTGGTGAACCATCACGCCTTCGAACTCGATCCCCACACCCCGAAAGACCTCTCGATCCCCCTCGCCCAGCTCGTCGCCGACAAGTACGCACTTTCCGTCGAGAAGGCCGAGGCCCTGCACCATCGGCTTGAGTCCCAGGCCCACGACCTCGGAATGACGTGGTCGATGGCGACGGCGAAACCCACGAACACCTTCGACGCTCACCGACTAATCGCGCTCGCCACGACGCAGGGTCTCGCCGGTGAAATGAATGAGCGACTCTTCGCGGCCTACTTCAGCGATGGTCTACTCATCAGCGACCACGAGTGCCTCTGCGAACTCGCGAACGAGGTCGGCGTGATCGACGCGTCGACGCTGTGGGCTACCGACGCGTACTCGATGGACGTACGCGCTGACGAAAGCGCGGCGCAGGAGCTGGGCATCACGGGCGTGCCGGCGATGCTCGTCGACAACAAGTTCATGGTGCTCGGCGCCCAAGGCGTGGACAAGATCGCGGACGTGTTGCGCCGAGCGTGGGAGCGCCGAGCGGCCTAGTCCTCTTGCTCGCTCGGCACCACCGCGACGGCCGCCACGGCGTGGCCCTCGTCGAGGTTCATCACCCGCACCCCCGTGGCGTCACGACCTTGGGACGAGACTTCTCGTACCGGGGTGCGGATCAGCACTCCACCGCTCGAGGCGAGCAACACCTCGTCGTCCAGATGCACCATGAACGCCGCGACGACGAAGCCGCGCGCGGCGGTCAACTTGATGGCGCGAACACCCTGTCCTCCGCGACCTTGACGGTTGAACCGCTCCGTCTTCACTCGCTTGCCAAAACCGGTGTCGGTGACGACGAAGAGATCGGCGTCGTCACGCACCACGTCGAGCGAGATTGCCCGGTCGTCGGGCTTGAGCTTGATGCCGCGTACACCCGTGGCGTCACGACCCATCTCACGAACTTCCACCTCGTTGAAGCGGATCGCCATGCCGCGGTACGTCACCATCATGAGGTCGTCCTCGCCACTCGTGGGCACGACGCGAACGACTTCGTCACCCTCACGCAGGTTGATGGCGATCCAGCCTTCGCGCCGTGACTTGTCGTACTCGCTGAAGGCCGTCTTCTTCACCGTGCCGTTCGCCGTCGCGAACATGAGGAACTTGTCCTTCGGAAAGTCGTCGGTGGTCACGATGGCCTGGATCGATTCGCTGGGCTGGAGGTTCAAGAGGTTCACGACCGCCGTGCCCTTGGCGGTGCGATCCTTCATGGGGATCTCGTGTCCGCGCAGGCGAAAGACCCTTCCACGGTTTGAGAACAACAAGAGATGCGCGAGGGTCGTCGTGTGGATGATCTGATCCACGAAGTCCTCGTCGCGCAACTTTGCGCCCTGGACGCCGCGCCCGCCGCGGCCCTGGGTACGGAAGGCGTCGGCGGCGACGGACTTCACGTAGCCGGCTCGCGTCATGGTGAGGACGATCTCCTCGTCCTGGATGAGGTCTTCGACGCCGAGTTCACCGGGGTCGTTGACGATCTGAGTGACGCGCTCGTCGGCGTACTTGTTGCGTAGGGCCGTTATCTCGTCGGCGATGACGGCGCGCAGTTTCGTCTCGCTCGCCAGGATGGACTGCAGTTCGGCGATGGTCTCGCGCAACTTCGCCATCTCGTCTTCGAGTTCACTTCGACCGAGGCGGGTGAGACGACCCAGCGTCATGTCCAATATGTGATTCGCCTGTTCCTCGCTGAACGAGAAGGGCGCAGCCATGAGGGCGACTCGCGCGGCGGAGCGGTCGTCAGATCCGCGAATCGCCGCGATGACGAGGTCCAGCATCTCGATGGCCCTCAAGAGGCCTTCCACGATGTGCGCACGGGCTTCGGCCTTACGCAGACGGAACTGGGTGCGCCTCGTCACGACGTCCACCTGGTGAGCGATGTAGTGAGTCAGCGCTTGAGCGAGGTTCAGCGTGCGCGGTACGCCGTCTACGAGGGCGAGCATGTTGACCGCGAAGGAGGTCTGGAGCGAAGTGTTCTTGTAGAGCTTGTTCAAGACCACGTTGGCGTTGGCGTCGCGCTTCAAACGAATCACGAGGCGCGCCTGACGTCCCGCTGAGTCGTTCTGCACGGCGGCGATACCTTCGAGGTCACCGTTCTTCACGAGGTCGGAGATCTTCTCTTCGATCGACTCGGGCGACACCTCGTAGGGGAACTCGGTGACGACGATGCGGGTGTCCCTCGCGGTCTCTTCGATCTCGGCGACGGCGCGAAGCTTGATCGAGCCACGACCACTCCGGTACGCGTCGAGGATGCCCTGGCGGCCGAGGATCTGGGCCCTCGTGGGGAAGTCTGGGCCCTTGACGAACTTCATCAGGTCGTCCGGTGTCGCCTCCGGGTTGGCCAACAGGTACAGCGTCGCGTCGATCACCTCGCCCAGATTGTGAGGTGGGATCTTCGTCGCCATACCGACGGCGATCCCCTGAGAGCCGTTCACGAGGAGGTTGGGAAATCTCGAAGGCAGGACCACGGGCTGTTGGGTGGAGTTGTCGTAGTTTGCTTCGAAGTCGACGGTCTCTTCGTCGATGGAGTCCAGCATCTCGAGGGCCAAGGGCGCCAGTCGACATTCGGTGTAGCGCATGGCGGCCGCGCCTTCGTCGGCGCCGGTACCGCCGAAGTTGCCGTGTCCGCTGATCAGCGGGTGGCGCATCGAGAAGTCCACCACCATGCGCACCATCGCGTCGTAGATGGCAGTGTCACCGTGGGGGTGATACGTACCCATGACGTCACCGACGACTTTGGCACACTTCGCGAAGGGTCGGTCGGGTCGCAGTCCCTGGTCGAACATCGAGTACAAGATGCGACGGTGCACGGGCTTCAGACCGTCGCGCACGTCAGGCAGCGCTCGCGACACGATGACCGACATGGAGTACTCGAGGAACGAGCGCTCCATCTCGAGGTTGATCTCGATGGGTTCTACGTAGCCAACGCCTTCCTCGCCCGAGGAGTCTCCGCCGCTTGGTCCTTTTGGTGTACGTGCCATGATCCCCCGTTCCTAGATGTCTAGGAAGCGAACGTCTTTCGCGTTGGTTTGAATGAAGTGCCGGCGCTGCGGTACGTCGTCGCCCATGAGAATGGAGCAGACCTCGTCCGCCAGGGCCGCCTGCTCCACGGTGATCTGGAGCAGCGCGCGCTTCGTGGCGTCCATGGTGGTGTCGCGCAACTCGTCGAAGTCCATCTCCCCGAGACCCTTCAGTCGCTGGAAGTCGTTCTTGTGATCGGGGTGATCGGCGAGAAAGTTGGCCTTCGCCGCGTCGTCTCGAAGGTAGACCTTCTCCTTGCCGACCAGGGTGGAGTAGAGCGGGGGTTGAGCTACGTAGACGTGCCCGTTGTTCACGAGCTCGGTCATCTGACGAAAGAAGAACGTCAGGAGCAGCGTACGTATGTGGCTGCCGTCAACGTCGGCGTCGGCCAGCAAGATGATCTTGTCGTAGCGGATCTTCGTCACGTCAAACTCACCCTCGACGCCGGCACCGATAGCGGACACCAGTGCCTGGATCTCGGTGTTGCGCAAAATTTTGTCGGAGCGAGCCTTCTCGACGTTCAAGATCTTCCCGCGAATCGGAAGGATCGCTTGATTGCGGGGATTACGCGCGTCCTTCGCCGAGCCACCGGCCGAGTTGCCCTCGACGATGAACAGTTCGCACTCACGAGGTTCGTTCGACGAGCAGTCCACGAGCTTGCCGGGCAAGCCCGCGCCGTCGAGGGCGTTCTTGCGCCGGGTGAGGTCTCGCGCCCCCTGAGCCGCCATCCGGGCCCGAGAGGCCGAGATGGCCTTCGCGGCGATCTGACCCCCCTCACGGGGGTTCTCTTCGAGCCAGTCGGCCAGTTTCTCGTTCGTGGCCCGCTCGACGAGCGAGCGCACGGACACGTTGCCCAATTTGCTCTTCGTCTGACCCTCAAACTGGGGATCTCGTAGGCGCACCGAGACAATCGCGGTCAAACCCTCGCGAATGTCCTCGCCCTTGAGATTCTCTTCCTTCTCCTTCAGGAGATTGCGCTTGCGGGCGTAGCGGTTCAGCACGTTGGTGAGAGCCTTTCGAAAGCCCTCCTCGTGCATGCCGCCTTCGATGGTCGAGATGCCGTTCGCGAACGAATAGATGCTCTCGTAGTAGCCGGTGTTCCACTGAAAGGCCACTTCGACCTCTTGGTTGTCTTCGGACTGTTCGAACGAGCCAACCTTTCGAAACAGCGACTCTTTGGCGTTGTTCAGGTGACGCACGTAGTCCACGATGCCGCCGTTGTACTTGAAGGTCTCTTTCGCTTCACGGCCCGGGCGTTCGTCGACGAATCGAATCTCGAGACCGCGGTTCAAGAACGCCATGATCTGCAGACGCTCGACGATGGTCTGGGCGCGAAACTCCACTTCTTCGAAGATCGTCGGATCGGGCGTGAACGTGACCGTCGCGCCTGTCCGTCCCCGCGGTGCCGGACCCGTGACCTTGAGCTTGCCCTGAGGCTTGCCGCCGTCTTTGAACGTCATTTCGTAGTGGTTGTCGTTACGATCGACTTCGAGATGAAGTTCGGTCGAGAGCGCGTTGACGACCGAGATGCCGACGCCGTGTAATCCGCCCGAGACCTTGTAGCCGTTGCCGCCGAACTTCCCTCCGGCGTGCAGCATCGTAAGGGCAACTTCGGCAGCTGATTTCCCCTTGTATTGGGGGTGTTCCTCGACGGGGAAGCCGCGCCCGTCGTCGGCCACGCGACAACTCCCGTTCGCGAGCAACGTGACGTCGATTCGCGTACAAAAGCCGGCCATTGCCTCGTCGACGGAGTTGTCCACGACCTCCACGATGAGGTGGTGGAGTCCCGCCGGACCGGTCGAGCCGATGTACATGCCGGGGCGAACTCGTACCGGCTCTAAACCCTCAAGAACGGTGATGTCACTTGCGTCGTAACTAGCAGATCCTTTGGTCTTATCGGCCACGAAGGAATCCTTTCGATTCAAATATTTGGGCACTTTTCGGTGCCAGCGTCGTCAATGAAATGACACTTCTATCCTACCCGACGCACTGTGACTTAGAGCCGAAAACGGTCGCTCAAAACGCCTGTTTCGACTACTTTTTTTCGTTACTTGAGTACCGTTTTTAGTGACGTCGGCGCACGCTTTCCGAACGATGAAAATCCCCGCAAAATTGTTGGGCTCTGCATCATGACTTGTTGCGCGAACGCGCCCGACGGCACGCTCACGATGAGCACTCCGTCCTTGATGAGTTCAACGCGACAGTGCTCGGCGAGCACCGGGTCCACAACGGTCGGCCAGAGTTGGCGCGCTTGGTCGATCAGACGGAGGTCGACTCGTCGAAGACGTCCAGCGAGCGTGTCCAAAAGCTCGCTCAGTGCAGCCGGCGGTTCGTCTCGCTCTCTCACGACAGCACCCGAGTGAGGTCGATGACGGCCGCTGGCGAGAGGGCGCCGGGCAACGGGGACGCCGTCGTGACCAAGGTTTGGCCAACCGGGAGCAGGCCTAAAAGCCGGTTGCTGCGCACCGGATCGAGTTCGCTGAAGACGTCGTCGAGCAGCAGCAGCGGGTCCACTCCACGTTGTTGGCGCACCAACTCGTGACCCGCGAGGCGAAGCGCGAGCGCGAGCGAGCGCTGTTCACCCTGCGAGGCTTGGCGCCGGGCATCGCGACCTTGGAGTGACAGTTCGACGTCGTCGCGATGTGGCCCTATCGTCGTGTAGCCACGAAAGCGATCGTCATTGAATGACGAGGTGAGCGCTTCGGACAGACCCTCCCTCCACGACTTCTCGTAACGCACGCCCACGTCATTCGTGTTCTCCGCGAGATCTTGGTAGGAGCGCTTCACGAGTGGCGCGAGCTGAGCGATCAACGCTTCACGGCGCCCAAGTAGCTCGTCGCTCACGTCGCAGAAGTCGCTCGTCCACAGCTCCAACTCCGACTGTTGCGTGGGTGAAGGACGATTGCCCTCGAGGGCCCGCAACAACGCGTTTCGTTGACTCAGGACACGGTTGAATCGCTCGATGATCTCGCCGGTCAACGGCTCGACGTCCGTCAAGAGATTGGTGAGGTAGGTACGCCGGTTCTCGGGGCCGCCGCGCACGACGTCGACGCCCTCGGGGGTGAAGACGGTGAGGGGCAGCGCCTCGGACAGCTCGGCTCTCGATCGCGGACGCTGGCCGTTCACCAGCATTCGTTTGGTGGTGTTGCGAACGCCTCGGGTGAGCGTCAAATCGACCTGAACCCTACGTTCTCGTTGGAAAATCACACCGTGGACTTCCGCCGTGTCGTCACGATTTCTGATCATGTCACTCGCGGCGTTCGTGCGAAACGACGACGCCGTCGCCAGCGCGTTCACCGCTTCCAGTACCGAGGTCTTCCCGGTGCCGTTGGGCGAGAGAAAGACCGTGACGGCGTCGGGGTCGGGCTCGAAGGAGAACTCGCTAAAGAGTCGAAAGTTACGAAGCGTGAGTTCGTGGAGACCCACGACAGTCAACCCAACTACTGCACTCGAACGGGCATCAGTAGGTAACGAAAGCGCACGTCTTCGACCCCGTGGACCATCGCGGCGCGCACCGAGTCCGACATCTCGAGCACGACCTCGTCACCAAACACCGCTTCGACGCCGTCGATCAGAAAGCCAGGATTGAACGCGATGGTCATCTCTTCGCCGGTGTAGTCGGCGTCGACGTTGTCCTCGACGTCACCCGCGTCATGACTCTGGGTCCGAATCTCGAGGTTCCGATCCTTCATCGTGAGGCGAACCGACGACGTCGAATCCTTCGCGAGCAACTTCGCGCGCTTCAGTGACGTGAGCAGCGTGTCCTTCGCGATGCGAAGTTGATTGGGAAAACTCGCGGGTATCAGCTGCAGCACCGAGGGGTAGTTCCCGTCGATGAGTCGCGACGCGATGCTGGTATTGCCGACCACGAAGCAGATCTCGGCGTCGCTGAGCGTGACGCCAATCTCGGCGTCCGCCGACAGGGACGCGGCCGCTCGCTGGAGTTCTTGGAGGGCTCGCGCCGGTACGAGTAGGTCTTGGGACCCGCTAATTCCTTGAACTCCGGGGACGTCACGCACCGCGAGCCGGTAGGAGTCCGTCGCGAAGAGTCGTAGCGTTCCGTTCTCCGTCGTAAACAGGACACCGGTCAATAATGGCCGCGCGTCGTCGTTCGCGGCCGCGCGAACCACTTGGTTGAGACCCTGAATGAGGTCGAGTGCCGCGATCGAGGTCACGGGCCCCGACACGGGCGGCAGCTTTGGGTAGTCGACAACGGGAAACGTTCGAAGTGAGAACTTTGCGCGAGCGAGCGAGATTTCAACATTGTCGTCACCACTGGCTACCGTCACCGCGCCGGCCTCGAGCGAGCGCACCGCGTCGACGATGAGTCGTGCGGGCACGACCGTCGAACCGTCTTCGATCCCAATCACATCCACCGTGGTGCGTGCGGTGATGTCAAGGTCCGTCCCGGTCACCACCAACTGGTTTCCAGTGAGCGAAAGTAGGACACCGGACGAAGCGCCGATGAGACGAGTAGCGGCAACGCGACTTGCGGCGGTGAGTGCCTCGACGAGGATGTCGCGTTCTGATTTGAACTTCATAGAGCTACCTTTCTTTGCTACTGAGGTTACGGTGTGAATTTCTTTGTCGAGAAGTCTTAGTAGTAGTAGTGGTGTGGATAAGTGACGAGAGTTTGAACGTCCCTGGTCGACAGCGATTTTCGAGACCTCACCCTACCCACAAGACTGTGACTAACTCTTTCAACCCTCAGGCTTCAACCCTCAGGCCCTGTGGAGTACTGGGTTGTTGTCAACTCCTAATCAACAGGGAGAACCCAACGTTGCGCACAAATTTCGTTCTTAGCTCTCCCCTTGAAGACGACGTTTTAATTGGTTGATTTGCGACAGCATCTCGGGATTCGAGGTGAGTTGCTCCTTGATCTTTTCGACGCCACTTATCACCGTGGTGTGATTGCGACCGTCGAAGATTCGCGCGATCATCGGATAGGAGTAGTTATTGAGGAGGTCTCGGATGAGGTACATCGCGACGTGACGGGCGTGGACCAGGGGTCGAAGGCGCTTCGACCCCCTGACGTCCTCGACGGAAAGACCGTAGAAGTCGGCCACGACGGAGAGAATCGTCTCCGGCTTTAAGATGACCTGTTCCTGGCCGAGGTTCGTCAAGTGAGCCTTGGCGAGCTCAAGGGTGATGGGCTCCTGGCGGAGGTTGGCGAAGGCTCGCAACATCGTTATGGAACCCTCGAGTTCGCGAATGTTGTCACGGACTCGTTGCGCAATCCACTCGGCGACTTCGTCAGGCAACGCAATGCCTTCACGCTCGGACTTCGAGCGCAATATTGCGATGCGGGTCTCGAGGTCGGGCTGGTCGATCTCGGTGACCAGACCTTGGAGGAGACGACTTCGAAAACGGTCCTGCAGTCCCGCGAGGTCACGGGGTGACCGGTCCGAGGTCAGAACGATCTGTTTGCCTTCCCCGTGGAGTGCGTTGTACGTGTGGAAGATCTCTTCGTGAAACGTCTCCCCTCGCGTCTCCATGAACTGGATGTCGTCGATGAGCAGTACGTCATTCTCGCGGTAGCGCTCGTGCAGCGAGAGTTGGGTGCGAGTTTGAATTGCCCGAATGAAGTCGTTCAAGAACGTCTCGGTGGAGACGTAGAGCACTTTTCGGCCGCGGTAGTTCTCCTGGACGTAGTTGCCAATCGCGTGCAAGAGGTGGGTCTTGCCCAAACCAGAGTTTCCGTAGATCATCAGGGGGTTGTAGGCCCGACCGGGAGTCTCCGCGACTGATTGCGCGGCGGCAAAAGCGAGGCGGTTCGACGGACCTGGAACGAAGGAGTCGAACGTCATGCGTGGATCGAGACGGGCTGGTTGATCGACGCTCGACGCGAAGGTGATGGTAGGTGGCGTAGATTCGACAGCTTCGGCAACGGGCTCTTTGAGGTTCGTCATGTTCGATGCTTCGGTGACGGTGAGAGAAACTTGGACGGGACTACCGACGAGCTGTTGCGCCTGCTCGGTGATGAAGGGTAGATAGCGCTGTTGTACGCGAAGAAGTTGGATCTGATTCGGTGCGCCGATGACCAGAACGTTGTCGTGGTAATCCACAAGGCGAAGTGTGCTGAGACCCGCCGCCCAAACTGCCTCAGAAGCGTTACCACGTAAGGAGTCTCGAAGAGCCGTCCATATTTCATCCCCACTCTGCACAATCTTCCTCCACAGCTCACATCAGACATTATCCACAACCAGTTCTCTCTCGAAAATGGTTACTTTCCTGGCAGGGAGAGTCACCCTACACCCATTTCTCTCGCTCCGCCGAGGCCGATCAGTCGTTGGGGTAAGATTGCACGCTGTGGCGCGCCAGCGACCCCCCGGGGGTAACGCGAAGCGCAGAGCATATTTTGAGAAGAGGTTTTCGTGAAGCGTACATATCAGCCAAATCAGAGGAAGAGGGCCAAAACGCACGGTTTTCGCGCGCGGATGCGCACACGCGCCGGTCGTGCCGTCCTCAAGGCCCGTCGCAACAAGGGCCGTCACCAATTGACGGTCTAGTTAGGGTGCCCGGTCGGGTCCGCACCCGCCGGCAGTTCGCGCTCTTCGCGACACCCACGGGACGAGGTCAGAGTGGCCCACTACGAATCAGTTTCGTGGTCGGTTCCCCTGAAGATCGTTTCGTGGACGTGGCGTACGCGATCAGTCGAAAGGTCGGAAACGCGGTCGTTCGCAATCGAATCCGCCGCCGACTTCGAGCACTTATCGACGACCTTGAACCTCAACCTAAGCCTGGTACGTACCTGATCAGGTGTGGTTTTGAGACAGGAAACCTCCCATATGAAGAACTCCGCCGCCATCTCTACCAAGCCCTTGACCGAGCCAACGCTCACTAGGTCCCCCGGCGCTCGGGTGCTGATGGGACTCATTGGTTGCTACCAACGCATCACCGCGGGTCGCGTGTCACCGTGTCGCTTCATCCCTTCGTGCTCGAACTACGCCCTGGAAGCGATTGACGTGCACGGAGCGATTCGTGGTTCGGGTCTGGCCCTTCGACGGCTGTTGCGCTGTCGACCCTTCGGCCCCCACGGGATCGATCTCGTACCAGAGCCCCAGCGAACTAGGAGTTCCTCGTCATGCACTCGATAACCCACTTCGTCGGTGGGATCTTCCAGCCGATCTTCCACGCTGTCGCGTGGTTGCTGGCCTTTCTTTACGGCCTCATACCGAACTACGCCATCGCCATCGCGCTGTTGACGCTCATCATCATGGGTCTCCTGACGCCCTTCACGGTGAAGAGCACCCGATCGATGATCTCGATGCAACGGTTGCAACCGGAGATAAAGAAGATTCAACAGAAGTACAAAGGGCCTGAAAATCGTCAGCTGTTGAACGACGAGATGATGAAACTCTACCGAGAAGAGGGCGTGAATCCTCTCGGCGGCTGTCTGCCGGTGCTGCTCCAGGCGCCATTTCTGTTCATTCTCTACAGTGTCATTAAGGGTTTGGCCCTTACGGTCACCTCTAAGTCTGGTGTGATCAAATCAACGCCGCGCTACATCCCGCACAGCTCAAAGATGTACGAGAACTTGGTTCACTCGTTGGGGCACATCAACGTGTGGGGCATGGACCTCAGTCTTCGGCCGTTTCCGATAAGCGCCCACGGGTCAACCCTTGCCGCGATCCCGTTCTTCGTCTTCGTTGCCGTGGCCGTCGGGATGCAGTACTTCCAAATGGCACAGATGAACAACCTGAGTCGCAAGCGCGGCCAGGCTATGCCGTCGCAACAGCTGATGATGCAGCGAGTCCTTCCGATTGTTTTCGCATATTTCTACTTGGTCATTCCAGCTGCCGTGGTGTTGTACATGATTATTTCTACAGGGATACGCATTATTACTCAAGACATCATGTTCCGAACCGGTGTCTCGAATCCCAACAAGAACGCGGATCGAGAGAAACCAGCCGAACGAGAGATACCGGCGGGAGAGCCGATTGAGGGCGTCAGTGAAGTTATCGAGAAGCCCGAGGCGAAACCTTCAACTCCCAAGCCCACGAATCAGCCCCGGTCGAACAACCGGCCGAAGAGTCAGCCCCGACCTGCACCGAAACCGCAAAGTCAGGCTCGCTCAAAAGCGAAGCGGAAGAGAAAGGCGCGTTAACCCATGGAGTGGGTAGAAACTACAGGAAAGACAATTGAAGAGGCGATGGATCGTGCACTCGCGCACCTGGGCGTTCATCGCGACGATGCCGAGGTAGAAGTTCTCGAAGAGCCGAAGGCCGGTCTCTTTGGACGGGTTCGTGGCGAGGCTCGAGTTCGCGCTCGCGTGCGACCGAGCGGGCCGCGTCCGAAGCGTTCCCGGCGTTCGGGTGGTGAGCGAAACGATCGTCCACGCAGCAGCACGGGACGAACCGAACGAGCTCGCGCTGAGAAGAAGCCAGAGGGCGAACCACGTCAAGAAAAGGAAAGAAGTTCGACGAGATCGTCGTCCAATCCCAGGAACCAAAGGTCTGAGAAGCGTCCATTGAAGGAGGACAGTATGGCGGAGGGCATTTCGCTTGCCGAGCAAGGTGCTATCGCGAAGGAGTTCCTCGTCGGGCTCTTGGCGTCGATGGAGATTACGGCGGAGGTCTCGGTAAAGGAGATCGACGCGGAGACCGTGGAACTGTCAGTGAACGCTGATCCCGCAACGGAACTTGGTGTTCTCGTGGGTCCGCGCGGAACGACGTTGCAGGCTTTACAGGAAGTTACGCGCACGGTGGTTCAATCAAAGAGCCCTAGTCGAACCGACCGGATTTTGGTAGACGTTGCCCAGTACCGTGAACGCCGCGTGGCGGCTCTCGGGCGCTTCGCCCAAGAAGTTGCCGCGGACGTGGTCGAATCCGGTGAAGAGCGCGCCCTCGAACCGATGTCGGCAGCGGACCGTAAAGCCGTCCACGACGCCCTCTCTGAGAACGAGAACGTCGTGACACGCTCCGAAGGTGAGGACCCTCGTCGTTTTGTGGTGGTCTCTCCGGCATAATGACTAGGTGATGAGTGAATGGTTGCCCCGCGCCCTCGAGGAATCGAGGGCGCGGGGCTTTTTGGGCCCACAGGCGATTGAGCCGCAAATCTCGCACGCAGGAGGCTTCGCTCTGTGCTGGGAGGCTTTGCGGCCGACTCCCCCGGCGGATCTCCTTGATCTCGGGAGTGGCGGTGGCCTACCTGGACTCGTGCTTCTCGATCGTTGGCGCTGCCACGAGGTCTTTGTAGATTCAATGGGCAAGCGGAGCAACTTCCTCAAAGAAGTGCTCGGCTGGCCGGGCGCACCAGGAGGCGGCGAGGTCGTGATTGCTCGCGCCGAAGAAGCCGCTCGGTGGCCCGATTTGGAGGGAAAGTTCGACCTTGTAACCGCGCGTTCCTTCGGACCGCCAGCCGTGACTTCAGAGTGCGCGGTGAGATTCTTGAAGGTTGGGGGAGTCCTCATCGTCTCAGAACCCCCGGGCGAGCGCTCGGCGGAGCGTTGGAGTGAAAAGGGACTGAGCCTTCTAGGCCTCGTTGCTCTAGGGCGCTCGCGATACGGAACGGCGTATGAGGTTCTGGTGAAGGAGAAGGTTACCGACCCCGAATACCCCAGGTCTTCGGGGACTCCGAAGAAGAAGCCTCTCTTTTGATGTTTCACGTGAAACATGCCCTCGGTGCCCTCGGTGCCCTCGGTGCCCTCGGTTCCCAGGGATCTCGAGGTCGTGGATGTCGTGCCCTGCGGGGCGGGAGCTGAGCGTACCCAGGCCGAAGGCACGTTGTAAGAGCCAAGTCAGATGTTTCACGTGAAACGTTCTGGGTGAAGCCAATTCGACTTCCCCGCCGACCCAGGAGAGGAGAACCCGAGACGTCAGTGGCGGGACTTTCGTAGGCCCCACGGGAACCTTGAAAGATGTTTCACGTGAAACATTCCAGCGCGGGTGGGCAGCACTTCACTCGACGAATCCGTTGAAACTCCTGCAATTTATACTCTTAGGTCCTCGTGTTGTTTCGCACCCACGGGAAGTTTGATCGACGAATCGAATGTTTCACGTGAAACATTAGTACTTGACGGACGCGCGAAAACCGAGTTGAATGGCAGTGGTTCGACGTACTGTCGGTACACACCTACGGTCGGGAAGAGGCTCATGGCGGACGCCAGCAAAATGAGGATATTCGCTGTAGCCAACCAAAAAGGGGGAGTCGGAAAGACCACGACCACCATTTCGTTGGGTGCGGCACTGGCCGAACAGGGCAAGAGAGTACTCGTTGTCGACCTAGATCCTCAAGGAAACGCCACAACTGGTCTGGGAGTTGACGGTCGGAGGTTCGAGCGCTCTGTATACGACGTCCTCTTGAATGACGTTCCGATGGTTGATATCGTCGAACCCACCGGGTTCAACAACCTCTTCGTCGCCCCCGCGACCCTTGACCTGGCTGGCGTTGAACAGGAATTGACCCAGGTCATCTCGCGCGAACTCCGCCTAAAGAAGGCGATTAGCTCGGTGGAGGGGGAGTTCGACTACATCTTCGTCGACTGCCCCCCGTCGTTGGGACTTATCACCATCAACGCCTTCGCCGCGGCGACGGACATCATGGTACCTGTTCAGACCGAGTTTTACGCCCTTGAGGGCTTAACGCAGTTACAGCGCATCGTGGATCTCGTTCAAAAGAATCTCAATCCCGAGCTCCGGATCACGAAGGTAATTCTGACCATGTACGACTCGCGCAACACCTTGTCGGTCGACGTGGCTAAGGAAGTGAAGAAGCACTTTGAGAATGAGCTTTGTAGAACCGTCGTACCACGCACTGTCCGATTGGCCGAGGCACCGTCTTTTGGCCAGCCGATCACCGTGTTCGACCCAACGTCTAAGGGCGCCAAGGCGTACCGAGCGCTAGCAGAGGAGATCATAAATGGCTAGAAAACCAGGTTTAGGGAAAGGGCTTGGAGCCCTCATCCCGGACAACAGTGCGACGTCGACTGACACGGCGAGCGAGACGCCGTCATCCGGACCACTGAGAATGGTGCCCGTTGACTCAATTCGTCCCAATCAGTTTCAACCCCGGAAGACCTTCAACGACGACAGTCTCAAGACGTTGGCGGCGTCCGTTCAAGAGCTCGGCGTCCTTCAGCCCATCATCGTGCGGCCGGTGGAAGGTGAGCCGGACAAGTACGAACTGATCGCCGGCGAGCGTCGCTGGCGAGCCGCGGCGATCGCAAAACTCGAGTTGGTCCCCGTCCTACTCCAGGATGACGTCAATGACCGGCTCTCGCTCGAACAGGCCGTGGTCGAGAACCTTCATCGTGTCGACCTTCACGCCCTCGAAGAGGCCGCGGCGTACCAGCAGCTCGTTGACGAGTTCGACTTGACGCACGACCAGGTAGCGCAACGCGTCGGGAAGAGTCGAGCGTATGTTACGAATACATTACGACTTCTTCAATTGGGAGACGTCGCCCAGAGCGCGCTCGCCTCATCGCAGATCACGGCGGGACACGCACGAGCGCTGTTGGCCGTTAGTGATCCCAACGCTCAAGCGACGATGGTCGCGAAGGTGATTAAAAATGAACTTTCGGTTCGTGCGACGGAGGAGACCGTCAAAACCTTCCTCGAACCACGGCCCCTCGTGACGGCGGAGGCTGCCGCGAAGACACCGGACGGGGCGCCGAGATTACGACCGGTGCCCGACGCCAGCGTGGCCGAGCTCGAAGAGCTCCTCGAGAGCTACCTCGACACCCGCGTCCACGTCGACCTCAAGGGGCGCAACGGCCGTATAATCATTGACTTTGCGGACCTCGACGACCTCGAGCGGCTCTACAGCGCCATCGCGAAGCCTAAGTGACCTTCAACCTTAAACTTAACCTTCTTGTTGAAGTTTTCCCCAAGTTGTGGATGAAGTTGTGGGTTACTTCACTTTTGGCCTAATTCAAGGGGATTTGCCCTCTAAATTGGCAGTTTCGAAAGGGTATTTTTACTCGAATCTGTGGATAACTTGCTCCACGACGCTCTCTAAAGCGGTGACGACTTGGTGAAGTACCTGTTCAGCGACATCGCCGTGTTCAATATGTAGGGTCGTCATGGAGGTCTCGCGCAATATCGGTAGGGCCATCCCCGTCACTTCGACCCTCGGGACGTCGGGTAGATGGGCGAGGAACGAAGCCAGAGAACTCGCGAGGATCTCACCGTGGTGTGAGTGGGATCGGTAGTTCGCCCAGTAGTGCAGGTGGATACCTTCAACGTGTTCGAGAGTTTGAAAGGACAAAACCAGCGCCACGTCGTGGGTGTTGGCGGCGTGCGCCGCCTCTTCTTGGGAGGCGTCGAGCAGGACGCGCACGAAGTCAACGCCGTCAAGCGTTCGTGCGAGTTCATTCACGAGGGGACCCTCGCCACAGAGCAGGACCGAGCCGACCCTCAGGGGATCGAAGCCGGCCAGGTCGCGGGCGTCGGTGACGAGGCTGCGATTGGCGTTCGTCGCGCGCACGCGTCGAAGGGCCAGAAGCGTGGCCTTGGTCAGCGTGCCGCAAGGTTCAAGTGCACAGTTACGTTGAAACTCGCTCAACGCGTCGGACGAGGTGGCGCCAAAGATGCCGTCGATGCGTCCGGGGTTGAAGCCGAGCTGGGCGAGGAGCACCTGAAGTTCGGCGACGTCGTCACCGCGAAGTGCGGGCGTGGTCAGGTACAAGAGGCGCTGGCCGAGCTGCCATCGCGCTTCTTCGAGGCGTTGCCACGTCGTCAGGTCCACGACGCCCGTGAGGGGGAGTCCGCGCGAGCGTTGGAAGGCTTCAACGAGGGCGACGGTCTCGGCGTCGAAGACGTCGTCGCCTTCGTTCGTGGCACTGAACGCGAGGGCGCTCAGGCGCTCCTTGAGTTCGCGGACACGAGGGCCCGTGGCGCCAGGGCGTAGTGATTCGAAGGTCAGGGGAACTACAAGTTCGACGTGATCTCTTGTAGGAGAGCGCCCTTGGGCTTCGCACCGACCAGTCGGGCGATGACTTCGCCGTCCTTGAACAGCAGCAGCGTCGGGATGCTCATTACAGAGAATTTGGTGGCGGTCGCGACGTTCACGTCGACGTCCAACTTGCCAATGGCGAACTTTTCCGACTGTTCCACGGCGAGCTCTTCCAGGATGGGAGCGATCGTCTTACACGGACCACACCATTCGGCCCAAAAGTCCACCAGAATGGGCTTTTCGGACGAACCGATGACCTCCTCGAAGGTGGCGTCGGTCAGTGTCGTGATGTTCTCGCTCATGTGTACCTCCTAGAACGCCTCGTCGGCGTCGCACTAACCACTTTAGCGACGAGGCTTAAATTCCTTGCGCTTCGAGCCACCGCTCGGCGTCAATGGCTGCGATGCAGCCCGATCCGGCCGAGGTCACCGCCTGGCGATAGACGTCGTCTTGGACGTCGCCCGCGGCGAAGAGACCATCGATGTTGGTGTACGAGCCCGTGCCGGTGCGGACGTAGCCGTTCTCGTGCAGATCAACCTGTCCCGTGACGAGGGTGGTGTTGGGTACGTGGCCGATGGCGACGAAGACGCCCGTCACCAACAGCACGCGCTCCTCGTCGCTCATCGTGTCGCGGACCTTGAGCCCCATGACCTTGTCGCTGCCGAAGACTTCGGTGACTTGCGTGTTCCATTCGAAGCGAATCTTCTCGTGAGCGAAGGCTCGTTCTTGCATGATCTTGGACGCGCGAAGGGTGTCACGCCGATGGATGAGCGTCACGCTCGACGCGAAGCGCGTGAGAAAGAGCGCCTCTTCAAGGGCCGAATCGCCGCCACCGACGACGGCGATGTCCTGACCGCGAAAGAAGAAGCCGTCACAGGTGGCGCACGTGGAGAGGCCGTGGCTCAAGTACCGCTCCTCACCCGGCACGTTCAACATCAGTGATCGTGCGCCGGTGGCGAGGATCACGGCGTCGGCGGTCACGCTCGCCTCGACGTCGCCGGACAGCCACGCACGGAAGGGACGAACCGTGGTGTCGAGCTTGTGCACCTTTTCCACGCGCAGATCGGCGCCGAAGCGCGCGGCCTGTTCGCGCATCTTCATCATGAGTTCGGGGCCGGTGATCGCCTCGGGAAACCCGGGGTAGTTCTCGACGTCGGTGGTGAGCATGAGCTGACCCCCGGGTTGGTCGCTGTTCGAGGAGGGTTCGCCCTCGATGACGATGGGTCGTAGTTGGGCTCGGGCCGCGTAGATGGCCGCCGTTAGTCCGGCCGGACCCGAGCCGATGATAAGGACACGAGTGTGATCGGGCATTACTTCCTTAGCTTGAGAGGGCGTCGTCGCCGCCAGATGACGAGCCCAAAGATGAGTGAAACCGCGCCCACGCAGGCGTACGTGATCCACTCGTGGCCGTGGAACGCGTAGACGTTGAGCAGCCGAATGAAGCCGATGATCAACGCGGCCGCGAACACCAGCGCCACCAGCACGATGATGAAGCCGTAGGCCAGGACGCGCGCGCCCATGATAATTGGTCGCAGCACCCTGTCGTGCACGGTGTCGAGCAGGTGGTCGAAGGCGCCCAACAGCCGGTCGACGAGATCGGGCTCTCGCGGTTCGCTGGCTTCAGTCACAACATGAACTTAGTGGAGAGCGCTCGTCAAGCTTCGATCCACGTGAGTCCGATGATGCCCGGACCACCGTGCGCGCCCACCACCGGTCCGATATCCGCCACGATCAAGGGGTACTCGCTGGCGACGTCGCCAACGAGTGCTTCGAGCGCCGCGACGTCGTTGCAGGCGCCTTGAATCAACGCGAGGCGGCGAAACGGCGCGTGTGAGCGCGCCACGTTGGCCACGGCGTTCAGGGCCTTCGCGCGCGTGCGCTGGCGACCGGCCTCGGCGACGATGCCGTCCTTCAGTTCGACGAGGGGCTTGATGGAGAGCACCTGGCCCAGCAGCGCCTTCGCGCCGCCGATCCGCCCGCCCTTAATGAGGTGCTCGAGCGTGTCGAGAGCCGCCACGACGCCGGCCTTGGGCATGATCGACCTGGCGTGCGCCTCGAGCTCGTCGAGGCCCGCGCCGGCGAGGGCGAGTTCGGCGACGTCGATGACGACGAGGCCCTGACCCATCGAGACGTTCAACGTGTCGAGCACGCGCACGTCGATGAGCTCGTCCACCGCTTTGGCCGCCAGCGTCGCCGACTGGTGCGTCGCGGAGAGGAGCGAGGAGAGCGTGAGCACGATCACGCCGTCGCAGCCGTCGGCCTTCGCCCGCTCGAACGCAGTTTGGAAGGCGCCCGGCGAGGGGGCGGCCGTCTCCGGAAGCGTCTTGGACTCCTTGCACTTGGCCCAGAAGAGCTCTGGGGTCAAGTCGACACGGTCGGTGAACTCCTCGTCCCCGAAGCGAATCTTGAGCGACACCACGTCGATGTTCAGACGTCGCGCGAACGCTTCGGGCAGGTCACTTGCACTGTCGGTGACCACGCGAACTCGAGCCATTTGTCCCCCTAGAACTGATCAAGCCTTACACTTTTTACGAAACCTCGTCGAAGCCGTCGACGTAACAACACGACGACGAGGAGGTAGACGAGCATCCCGGCGATCATCGCCGCACCAAAGCGCGTCACCAGCCCGAGGCCCCTCGTCCACGACGGCAACGCGTAGACGACCGCCATCACCGCGGTGGCGGCGAGCGAGGACAAGAGGCTACGGCGAACGTGCACGCTCCACACGCCCGAGATGATGTTGACCTGGTTTCGAGCCAGGACCATGAGTACCGCCGCGGCGGCGGCGCTGTAGCCCAGTGAGACACTCGCGGTGAGACCGGCGAGCGAGTGTCGACCGAGCAGCACGCAGAGCACGATCGTGAGCGCGTTCTCAAAGGCGTAGAGCATGAAGGCCAGTCGCGCTCGTTGCATCGCCTGGAGACTGCGCACACCGAGTTGGAAGATCGCAAAGCCCGGCAGTCCGGCCGCGAGCACCGCGAGCACCGTACCGGCAGCGATCTGGTGGGTGGCGTTCACGTGGTTGAGCAGGATCGCGACGATGGGCTGGGCGAGGATAATGAGGACCAACGTGCACGGGATGATGATGACGAGTGCCTGACGAAGTCCGAAGCGCAGCCGCTCGCTCAGCCCCTCAAAGTCACGGGCGGTCGCAAAGGCAGCCAGCTGCGGGGTCAAAGCGGAGAGTATCGACACGACGACGACGGCGTAGGGCAACATCATGAACGACCAGCCGTAGGTGTAGGCGCTCACCGCGTGGGTGCTGGTGCCGATGCCAAAGGCGTAGGCCAGCACCACGTAGAGAGAGATCTGATTGGCGAGCACGATGAGCAGCGTCCAACTGCCGAGACGTCCGACGGCCTTGACGGCGGGATCCCTAAGGTCCAGTCGAAGGCTGAGACGCCAGAGATTGCTTCGCGCGAGGGAGGGCAGGAGACAGAGGAACTGGACCGCGACGCCCAACGTCGTGCCGAGCCCCAGCCAGAGCAGGTCGCGCGACCCGTGGAGTGCCGAGAGGGTGGGGGTCGGGTCGACGAGGTGGAACCAGACCAAGACGGCGATGCAGACGACGTTGTTGGCGATCGGCACCCACGTCGCCACGCCAAAGCGCTGACGTATGTTGAGCAGCGACGTCGCGATGCCGATGACGCCGTAGAAGAAGATCTGGGGTACGAACCAGCGCAGCAGCTCGGTCGCGACCGCGCGCTCTTGGACCAACACCGCCGCTGAGTGTGCGGACGGCGTCTGTTGCAAGGCGGTGAAGCCGTCGATGATCCACGGAGCACCGAGCCACGAGATGGCGGAGGCGGCGACGAGTACCAGGATCGCCGCGGTGATGACACTCGAGATCGAGCGCCACGCGCGTCGCTCACCGTCGAGGGCGAGTCGTTCGACGAAGACGGGAATGAACGTGGCGCCCAAGATGCCTCCGAGCACCACGTCGAACAGCATGTTCGGCACGGTGTTGGCCAAGTTGAAGGCGTCCGAGATGGGCGTGAAGCCGAGCACCCAAGCCAGCACGAGTACGCGAAGGAGTCCGGTGACGCGCGACACCAGGGTTCCACCGGCCATGGAGGCGACGCGCGACGAGTGCGATGTTTCGACGCTCATCGGGCGTGACGGCCCCTCGAGCGTCGATGGTTCGTGCGCCACCACCACAGTCCGAGTACGAACAGCGACGCGAACGAGAGCAGATAGCCCACCACGGACGCACCGGCGATGCGAACCTGGATCGCGGTTCGCGCCAGCACGACCTGGCCGTTCGGTGTCGTGAGCACCACCTGCAGCGTCAACGAACTGCCTTGGGGGTTCGCGGTGGGCACGCGAATGGACTCGGTGGGCGAACTCATCGTCACCGAGACGGCGTTGCCCTTGGGAAACGAAACGCTGTCCGTGACGAGGTGGACGACGGCGTCGACGGTGTAGGGCGCGCGCGAGATGACGGTGATGGGCAGGGACGTACCTTGGCCCGCGAGTGTGATGGCGTCCGCGTCAATGGAGAACTGACCGAGTTGCGCGTTCAACTGGTTGCTCGCGTTGTTGATCGCGCTCTGGCGCTGATTCGCGTTGCCCAGGATCTCCGTGCGCGCGACCCCGACGCGCAGGGCGAGCGCCTCGGAACCCGACTTGATGCCCTGGGCGTACGAATTGACGGCGCCGATCAGCGTGAGGAGCGAAGAGACGTTGTGCGCCCCCCACCGGGACGAGACGGTCGTGTGGCTGAGCGTTCGCGTCGCGGGGGCGCCGTTCGTGCCGATGAGCGAAGAGTTGAACGACGGCGTGAGTGACGTGAGTTGCCCGTAGGCGTCGCTTCGAAGGCCGCTCAGCAGATCGTTCATGAAGGTCGTCGACACCGAGCCGATGGTCTGTTCGATGACCACGGTGCGAACCGACGGTGCGTTGGGTTCTTCGAAGTGTAAGAAGGCGAGCCACGCCAACGTGAGGGCGGCGCGGCGTCCGGGCTCGATGGACTCGTTGCTCACGAGCGCGGAGAGCGGGCCGTCGGTACTGAGCGCGGTCAAGGAACCGGCGCCGGAGACGTGAAAGGGCGCCCCCCACGTGAGCGTGTTGGAGGGGGCTGGGGTGAGCTGGTCCTCGGGCAGGACGACGTCACTGACGCCGCCGCCGGCGAGCGCGAGAAGGCTGGCGGGTGTTTGCACGCCACTCAAGAGAACGGGTTGGTCGACGTAGACGCCGGTCAGCGACTTGAGAACGCGTTGCGAGAGCGCGAGCTGCTGAGGGATCTGCGTCGTGAGACCCTTCTCGGAAAGACCGGCGAAGTCGATGGAACCCGGGGGCGCGTCGACGGCTCGATGCTGGGGGCTCTGGAGCGCCTTGTTGATCGCGCTACGCCACTGCGCGCCCGTCTTGAGGTTGAAGTCGATGGCCGTCAGGGTCTCGTAGTCCGCGCTCAGCGTGAGTGGTGATGAGGCGAAGTGTCCCAAGGTCTTCAACACGCTGATCGAGCGTTTGGGATGTTGCAGGGAGGTGCGGTTCAGCGTCTCGACGAGGGCAATCCGTAGGGGCCTGGTGACGGGCGTCGTCTTGATCGCCAGGAGCGACCACTTCGTGAGCCCCACCCCGTCGACCTCGAAGCGGTAGCGAAGCGGGTAGACCCCGCCGCATCCCGAACTCGCGCACGAGAGGTAGAGTCGCGCCGCAAGCCCGTGGCACGAGCGCAGGGGTTTCTTGAGTTTCCCCGTGTAGAGCGAGACGCTGAAGGTAGCGTCGCCATTTTGAATGCAGTTCAGCGAGAAGTTCCCCGTGGAGGACATCGCCGGCGTCGTCGCGCCCGCGCCCGACACAATTTGACTCATCGCTGAGGCGGTGGTGAGCTTCGGGAAGATCGTCACGTTCGCGCTGGTGGAGGATTTCGCGGGCGTGAGACGTACCGTGGTGGCGAAGTGCGTGATGCCGTGTCGCGACAGGGTCACCAGAGCGTCCTGGTGCACCACGGTGAAGCCTGGCGTCGCGTTAGCCCACGAGGCCGAGGGCCACGTCACCGTTGCGAGGCTGAGGAGTACGACGCTGAGCGCCCGCCACCAGGTCGTAAATCGGTGGGACATGCAGTTACAGGCTACCTTCGTGAGCCCGTCGCTTCGTGAGCCCACTACCCTTCATTCGCAGTGACTTCCTTCACCAACGCCCACGATCGACTCGCCGAACTCGCCCTCTTGTCACGCCCGCTCAGCGACGCGTTCGCCGACGCGGGCTTCTCCCTCTACGCCGTTGGTGGATCCGTTCGTGACGCGTTGCTCGATGAACCTCGGCGCGACGACTTCGAGATTGACTTCACGACCAACGCCCGACCCGACGAAATCGAGCGGCTGATGAAGCCCGTCTGCAGCGCGTTATGGCAGCAGGGAAAGGCTTTTGGGACCATTGGCGGCACTCTGCGCGAGGAAGGCGTGAAGGTCGAGATCACGACCTTTCGCTCGGAATCGTACGTCGACCACTCGCGTAAGCCCTCGGTGGAGTGGGGCGACTCGCTCGAGGCCGATCTCGGTCGACGCGACTTCACGATCAACGCTCTCGCACTCGACGTGGTCGCGTTGAACGCCGAGACGCCCGACGTGCGGACGCTCTTCGACTTTCACCACGGCTTTCGTGACCTCAACGATCGCGTCCTGCGTACGCCCATCGATCCCGAGATCCTCTTCGGTGACGATCCTCTTCGGATGTTGCGCGCCGCGCGATTCGCCGCTCGCTTTGCCATGACCATCGACCCGGCGCTGGAGGCGGCCGCGACCACGATGGCCGAGCAACTCACCAAAGTGTCGCCCGAGCGCGTGCGCGGCGAGCTCGACCTACTCTTACTCACCGCGCAGCCCTCGCTGGGTCTGGACTTCATCGTGCGCACGGGACTGGCGCAGCACTTCTTACCCGAACTTCCCAAGCTCCAGCTCGAGCAGGATCCCGTGCACCAGCACAAGGACGTCCTTCGCCACACCTGGGCCGTGGTGGACAAGACCTCGCCGTCGCTGGTGCTTCGCCTTGGCGCGCTCTTTCACGACATCGCCAAGCCCAACACCCGCGCGATCAGCGACGAAGGCGTGACGTTTCGTTTCCACGACGTCGTGGGCGCGAAGATGACGCGCAAACGCATGACCGCCCTGAAGTACTCCTCGGAGATGATCGAGGACGTGTCGATGTTGGTAGAACTACATCTGCGTTTTCACACGTACAAGTTGGGGTGGAGTGACAAGGCCGTGCGGCGCTACGTGCGCGATGCCGGACCGTTGCTCGATGAACTCAACGAGCTCACCCGTTGTGACTGCACGACGCGAAACGCGCGTAAGGCGCAGGTGCTCGCCCAACGGATGGACGAACTCGAAGATCGTATTGGCGTCCTGCGCGAGCAAGAGGATTTGAGCCGACTTCGTCCGGCCCTCGACGGCGTCGAGGTGATGGCCCTGCTCGGCATCGGGCCGAGCCGCGCCGTTGGTCAAGCGCTCGATTTTCTGATGGAGATTCGTCTCGACGAGGGCGAGATCACGGCTGACGACGCCGCGAGGCGCCTGAGGGCGTGGTGGGCGAGTCAGTGACGTGCCGCGCGCCGGGCGCGCGACTCCTAGGGCCAGGTGGGGTTGTCGGCGCCCGCGGCGAAGGCGTCGATCATGTCGTGCGCTTCGTCGTCGTGGAACTGCACGGGGGGCGACTTCATGAAGTACGCCGAGGGGCCAATCAGCGGTCCACCAATACCTCGGTCGAGCGCGAGCTTGGCGCAGCGCACGGCGTCGATGATGACGCCGGCCGAGTTGGGTGAGTCCCAGACTTCGAGCTTCAGCTCGATGTTGAGTGGGGCGTCACCGAAGTTACGGCCCTCCATTCGAATGTAGGCCCATTTGCGGTCATTGAGCCACGGAACGTAGTCGCTGGGGCCGATGTGCACGTCGTCGGGGTCGAGGTCGTTCAGTTCCAACTGTGAGGTGACGGATTGGGTCTTTGAGACCTTCTTCGACTCCAGACGTTCGCGGTCGAGCATGTTCTTAAAGTCCATGTTGCCGCCCACGTTGAGCTGATAGGTGTGGTCGAGGGTGAGGCCGCGGTCCTCGAAGAGGCGGGTGAGGACCCGGTGCACGATCGTGGCGCCGACCTGGCTCTTGATGTCGTCACCGATGATGGGTAGGCCGGCGTCGGCGAACTTCTTGGCCCAAACGGGGTCCGAGGCGATGAAGACGGGGATGGCGTTCACGAAGGCGACGCCGGCGTCGAGCGCAGCCTGGGCGTAGAAACGCTGGGCCTTTTCTGAGCCGACCGGTAGGTACGAGACGAGGACTTCGGCCCTCGCGTCACGTAGCACCTGCACCACGTCAGCGACCTCGAGGGGCGACTCTTCGATCGCGGCACGGTAGTACTTGTTCAGCCCGTCCATGGTCGGTCCACGCATCACGGTCACGCCGAGCGAGGGGACGTCAGCGAACTTGATGGTGTTGTTCTGGCCGCCGTCGATGGCCTTGCCGAGGTCGTTGCCGACTTTGGAGGCGTCGACGTCAAAGGCCGCGACGAACTCGAGGTCACTGACGTGATAGCCACCCAGCACCACGTGCATCAGGCCCGGGACGTGGTCGCTGGCCTTCGCGTCGCGGTAGTACGTGACGCCTTGGATGAGTGAACTGGCGCAGTTTCCTACACCGGCGATCGCCACACGAATCTTGTTCATGGCTTTCCTTTCCTACTTCGCGTCGTTGGCGAAGGTTTGCTGATTACTTCGTTCTGTGGTCAACAGGTTGTCAATCCACGCGAGATCGAGCTCGACACCTCGCGCGGCGTGTTCCATCACGCCGCGCGCGTAGCCGTCGAGTTCTTCGTTGTGCGAGCCGGTACGCACTTCGGCCAAGCGCTCGATGAGATCGTTGCGGCGACGTTCGAGGAGGCTCACCCGACGACTGGGGGTGAGGTACTTGGCGAGGGCCATTCGCAAGGAGAAGTTCTTGCCGTCGTCGAGGGTCGAAGGGTCGCCGAGCAGGACGACGAACTCCTGGCGGCCGCGATCGGTGATGCGGTACACCTTGCGACCGCGCCGGCCGAGTCCGCTCGTCGCGCGCAGAGATCGAAGAGACGCCCGCTCTCCCGAGAGCGAACCCGTCGAGAGTGGACTCTGACGTGGCAAGAGTGGCGCGACCGCTTCGACGAAGCCGTGGCGCTCGAGACGCGCGAGCGCGGGGTAGATCGATCCGAACGAGACGTTCGCCCACACGCCAAGACGCTCTCGCAGGCGACTGCGGATCTCGTAACCATGGTGGTCCCGGTCCATCAGCAGTCCCAGGATGGCGATGTCTAACACGCGACGAAGTATATCAGCTCGATATATCGAACGTGACGGTGCGTGCTGTGTTGGTGAATTCACCGGAGGTAAGGTCGCCGGTAATGGATAAGCGCTTCCGCACGAGCACGGCTGACGGGGCCGTTGTTGAGTTCGGACTCGTGCGTCACGCCCTCCTCGCGAAGGTCGCCTCGGGACAACTTCGCTACGAGGACATCTGTGACGCCCACCCCGAACTTCTGCGCGCGGCGCGCAACATCGGACGAAAGACTGGTGAGACCTGTCCGGTCTGCAGCGACGCCGAACTCGTGGAGGTCACCTACGTCTTTGGCGCGCGACTTCCCTCGGGCGGCACGTGTCCCTCGACGCGCGCCGAGTTGTTGAAACTCGAGCGACGCGAAGACCCGGTGCAGTGTTACGCGGTCGAAGTCTGCGCCGCGTGCTCCTTTCACCATCTCGTTCGAAAGTGGAGTGCCGGAGGTCACCGGTCGAGGCGCAGCGTCACCTACGTCAAAGAAGTGGGCGAGTGAAACTCTCCGCGCCCGTCATCCGAGGGCGCAAGCGCCGCGATGGTGCGACGCCGCTCGTGATGGTGACGGCGTACGACGAGCCCGGCGCGCGTTTCGCCAGTGGCGCCGGCGTGGACCTGATCTTGGTGGGCGACTCACTGGCCAACGTCGTGCTCGGCCACGAGGACACCCTGCACGTCAGTGTCGATGAAATGTGTCACCACGTCCGTGCGGTCGCCGCGGCGAAGCCCGACGTGCACGTCGTGGCGGACATGCCCTGGCTGAGCTACCACCTGAGCGTCGCCGACAGCGTGCGCAACGCGGCCGCCCTTATTCGCAGTGGCGCCGACAGCGTCAAACTCGAGGGCGGTCGGGTGCGCCGTGACGTCGTGCGCGCCATCCTCGACGCCGAGATCCCCGTGATGGGACACCTCGGTCTCACCCCCCAGAGCGTGATGGCGTTTGGGGGCTTCAAGGTGCAGGCCAAGACCCGCGAGGCCGCCCAGCAACTCCAACTCGACGCGAAGGTGCTCCAAGACGAGGGCGTCTTCGCGGTCGTCATCGAAGGGGTGCCGAGCGTGGTGGGCACGCGCGTCACCGAGGCTCTGGAGATTCCCACCATTGGCATCGGTGCGGGACCCGACACGGACGGTCAGGTCCTCGTCTTTCACGATCTCTTGGGGTTGACGAAGGGCAAGCCCGCGAAGTTCGTGCGCCAGTACGCGAACCTCGGACCCGTGATCACCGACGCTCTCAGCCACTTCGCCGCTGACGTGAGAAACGGGGAGTTTCCGGGCCCCAGCGAGGTCTACGCCAACCCCGAGGACTTGACGAACTAGCCATGTTTCGACGTAGGCAGTAGACTTCTCGTTCCCACAAGTGTGGGGAAGTACCAATCAAACCCTGCTCTGTTTTCCGCGGAGCCCGGCTCGTCCGGACCAGAGGGAAAGGAACCGGCCATGAGGCCCTATGAAACGATGATCGTGTTCGACACCGCCGTTGACGCGCAAGCCATCCAGATCGCACTCGATCGTGCGTTAGAAACTATTCGCACGAACGCGGGAACGCCGGGAACCATCGACCGTTGGGGCAAGCGTCCCTTGGCGTACGAAATCAACAAGCGTAAAGAGGGTTACTACGTACTCGTGGAGTTCAGCGGTGAGTCGACGACCGTCGATGAACTCGACCGCATCTTGACTCTCGCGGACGAAGTCCTTCGCTTCAAGATCCTTCGTCGCCACGTACGCACCAACGCCAGCCGTGTCACGGCGCAGGCGTAGGTTCGAACTCGTAGCGCTAAGGAGAAACTATGGCTGACAACACCATCACCGTCGTCGGGAACATCACCCGTGACCCGGAACTCAAATTCTTGAACAGCGGCCAGGCGGCGGTTCGACTTTCCGTCGCCGTGAATCGTCGCTGGCAGAACCGCCAGACCCAGGAGTGGGAGGAGCGCGTGTCGTACTTCGAGGTGACGGGCTACGGCTCGATGGCCGAGAACGCCGCGAACTCACTGAGCAAGGGCAACCGGGTGATCGTCTCGGGACGCCTCGAGCAGCGCAGCTGGGAGACCGAGAACGGGGACAAGCGCTCCATCGTCGAGATCAACGCCGACGAGATCGCCCCGTCGCTGCGTTTCGCCACCGCGGTCGTCACGAGAACGCCGCGCGCGGAGGGGTCCAACTTCCCCTCGAACGACCGCCCCGCACCACGAACGAACGAACCAAGTACCTACGCCTTTGATGAGGAGCCCTTCTAATGCCACGTATCAATAACCCCAAACCGCCCAAGCGCGCGCCCAAGATCGACATCCGTCGTGGGGCGAAGAAGAAGCCCTGCTCGTTCTGCCAGCACGGCGTCGATCGCGTTGACTACAAGGACCTGGCCCAACTTCGTAAGTACATCTCGGACCGCGGCAAGATTCGTGGCCGCAAGGTCTCGGGCAACTGTCAGCAACACCAGCGCGACGTTGGTGACGCCATCAAGACGGCGCGCGAACTGGCGCTGTTGCCCTACACCCAGCGCACCGTGACCGAACGTCGGGGTGGTCGCGGTCGTGACGGTGGACGCGACGGCGGACGCGACGACCGTGGTCCGCGCGGGCCGCGCCCGAGTCGCGACGGTGCCGAGAGTGCGGCCCCCGCCCCCGCGGTAGAGGGCGTGCTGCTGGACGACGCTTCGACGGCCGAAGCGGTCTTTGAGGCCGAGACGACGGTGGAGGTCAGCGAATGAAGGTCCTTCTTCGAAGTGACGTCCACGGCCTCGGGCGCCGCGGCGACATCGTGGTCGTGAAGTCGGGCTACGCGCGCAACTTCCTGCTGCCGTCGGGCGCCGCGTTGGCGGCCAATGACTCCACCGAGGTGCAGGCGACTCTCATGCGTAAAGCTCGCGACGTCCTCGACGCCAAGAGTCGTGAGGCCGCGGAGGCGCAGAAGGCGCTCATCGAGAAGTCGACGTTGACGATCGGCGCGCGCGCGAGCGCGAACGGACGCCTCTTTGGCTCCATTGGAGAGACCGACATCGTCAACGCGATACGCACCGCGACGGGCATCTCGCTCGATCGCCACGCGATTCTTTTGGCGGAGCATCTAAAAGAGGTCGGTAATGCTACCGCGACGGCGACGCTGTTCGACGGCGTCGTGGCGAGCGTCAGCATTGAGGTAGTGGCGAAGTAACGTCCCACCTGCACCATCGCGTTTTGCCGGGGCCGTGCGCCCCGGCAAAATACTTGTTACACCCCCTTGCGACTATGTAACGCATGGGGTTAACCACAGGAATACAACATGTTGTTGTTATTGCGAGGCACAACCGATGTCGGCAACCGTTGAGGTCTTATGACACAGATTGAAACAGACCGCGCCCGCCAGGTCCCGGGTGGGCGCGTACCACCCAGTGTCATCGAAGCCGAAGAGTCGCTCATCGGCGCAATGTTGCTCTCGCCGGAGGCCGTGAGCGTCGCCTACGAGAACGTGCAGTCCGAGGACTTCTACCGTCCCCTGCACGGACAGATCTTCAGTGCGATCATCGCGCTCGCGCACGCCGGCGAACCCGTCGACTACGTGACGGTGCAGGCCAAGCTCCAAGAGCGCGGCGCGGTGGCGGTGGAGCTGGCCGTCTTGTCGTCGCTGCAGATCAACACGCCCTCCGCCTCGAACGCGCAACACTACGCCGAGCTCGTTCGTGAGAAGGCCCAACAGCGACGCCTCATTTCGGTGGCCGGCGAGATCGTCGACGACGCCTACGTCGCCACCGACGACGTCGTCGGCCTCATCGACGAAGCCGAGCGAAAGATCAACGCCATTGGCGACGACCGAAAGATCGACTCGGTGTCGCCCCTGCAGCGACTACTGCTCAGCGAAGCGGACATCCTCGAACAGCGCGGTGAAACGAGGGGCCAGTTTCACGGGCTCGAGACCGGCTACCGCTCGCTCGACGCGATCCTCCAGGGACTGCAGAAGAGTTCGATGACCATCGTGGGAGCTCGACCGGCCACCGGTAAGACGGCCTTCGCGCTCGGCATCTTGATCCACGTGGGCGCGGTCGTGAATCGTCCGGCACTCTTCTTCTCCTTGGAGATGAGTCGCCAGGAGTTGGCGGAACGAATCCTCGCCTCGACGGCGCGCATCGACTCGTCGAAGTTGCGTACGGGTGACTTGAACGAGGCCGACTGGAATCGGGCGCACGAGGCCTTCGGGTATCTTCAGTCCGCCAAGGTCTTCATCGATGACAACCCGAGTCTCACCATCATGGACGTGCGCGCCCGCGCTCGGCGCGTCAAGCAGCAGAACGGTGACCTCGGCGTCGTGATCATTGACTACTTGCAGTTGATGAGCAGCCGGGGTCGCGCGGAGAACCGTCAGGTGGAGGTCTCGGAGATGAGCCGGTCGCTCAAGATCCTCGCGCGTGAACTCGAGTGTCCCGTGGTGGCGCTGTCGCAGCTCTCGAGAAAGCTCGAGGAGCGCGCCGACAAGCGTCCGATGATGTCGGACCTTCGCGAGTCCGGTTCGCTCGAGCAAGACGCCGACGTCGTGTTGTTCTTGTACCGGCCCGAGATCTACGGCGACGTCTCCAACGACATGAAGGCCGACGCCGAGATCATCGTGGGTAAGAACCGCAACGGCCCCACGCGCACCGCGCACCTCACGTGGCGCGGCGAGTTCGCTCGATTCGACAACGTCGCCGAGGCACGCGAGATCTAGCGTTGGCGATCACGGCCCCTACTCGACAGTGACCGCGCCGTACGCGCACGTGACGTGGAGAGATTTCTCGACGAGGTCGCTGGAGAGTTGACACCTTGGTCTCTCGCGATTTCGAGCGACGCTCACGATGTCGTCGCTGGGCTCGGAAACGTCGTCCTCGACAAGGAGTCTCATCCAGTGTGAGGCGAAACCTCACGAATTCGATGAGACCTAAAGCTTCGCCGCCTCGTTACGCGGCCTTCGGTAGTCCGTGAAGTAGTAAGCGATTGCCACGAACGGGTGGATTAAGAACATGCCGACAACCCACCACGCCTTCGCTGTCGCGGATATCTTGTCACTTCGAACGACGTGAATAAACATGAAAATCTCAAAGGCAAGAACGGCCACCGCGACGAGGGCCACGAGAACGAAAACTGGCGCGATCCACGTCGCAATCGCAGGGTTGTTGAACATATTGAGGCGAGACTAACAGTCGCCCTCGTGGACTCCTCATCGGGTCGCTCGTCCGGTTTCTTGGATCCGCGCCATCGCACGTGCCCCGTCGTCTCGGCGCAGGTGGTTGCGCCGACACGCCAGCGACGCAGGAAATGGTCGATTGGACACGCCGAGAACTGCCGCGAACCTTCCCGTCGGGCGGATCGTGAGCGCGACGACGCACGTTGACGGCACCAGCTCGTTCGCTGCTCTTCGGCCACTACCTCCAGCGCTGGGTCTCGCGCGACTGGCTACGAAAGACAGGTGTGCGTTGACACGGTCCCGGTAGCGGGCGTCTGGGCGAGGTCGCGCTCGATGACGTTGGCGGGAATCGCGTAGGCCGTGCTCGACTGGCTGATCAACTTGGACTCGACGATACCCACGACGGAGGAGCCGTCCATGACCGGGCTACCCGAGTTACCGGGTTGCACGTTGACCTCGACGACGAGCACGGTCTTGGTGAGAATCGTCTGGTCGTAGATGTCGCGCCCGAGTGCGGTGAGTTCGCCGTCGATCACGCCGGGCGCCCTGGTACGCGTCGCGTCGAGCGGGAAACCAACGACGCTCACCCGCGTGCCGCGAGCCGGGTTCTTCGAAAGCAAGGGCAGTGGTGTCGCGGGGGATGACGACACGCGAAGAACCGCGATGTCGTTGTTGGCGTCGAAGAGCGCCACTTGCGCCGGTGCCCCGTTCACGGTGATCCTCGTGTGGCCGGCGACGACGTGGGCGTTCGTGACGACGTCGTGGGCGGACACGTAGAACGCCGTCCCTTCGCTGAGGGCCGAGCACGTGCCACTCGCGAGAACCTTCACCACATCGCTCGGTGCGCTGAGTGACGTCACGAGGGGACCCAAACGCTTGGGGTTTACGTACGTGCCCAAGGATGGCGCGACGACGCTCGCGAAGACGTTGGGGAAGTTGATGTTGCGAAACAGCGACTGTACTTTGGCGTCGAGCGAGGGTACGGGGGGCATGACGCGGCCCATTGCGGAGAGGATGCTCGACTGCTGGATGCCACTGGCGACCGATCCCCACGTCGTCGACGCCAACAGTCCCGCCGCCAGCCAACAGCCCACGAGGGCGCCCGCGGCACCCACCAGCGTCCCCGCGAGGCGGTCGACCTTGCCGACCCTCAACGTGCGAAGGGCCCGGGCGACGAGCGACCCGACGAAGCTGCCCACGAGGCCGCCGATGATGGAGATCACGAGCACGATGCCCAGGGCCAGCGCCGCTCGCCAACCCGAGTGGGTGACGAGCGACGAGAGATAGGGCGCCACGAGCGTGCCCACGAGAAAGCCCGCGGCGTAGCCCACGAAGCGCAAGACCTGTCGCACGGCGCCTTCCGCGTAGCCGAGAGCGGCCGCTAAGACAGCGATGATCGCGATGATGAGGTCGACCCAGCTCATGGCTGTAAGGGTAGGCGGTGGCTGGCAGAAAGCCCCGTGTCCCAACGATCGCCCGGTCGCGTCGGCGTTCGGCGATGACGAGGCTGACTATTTGGGCTGCATGCGGATCCCGGCGTCGACGCGCACCGACTCGGCGTTCATGTAACTGTTCGACAGGAGCTCGACCGCTAACGACGCGAATTCGCGGGCGTACCCGAGTCGCTTGGGGAAGAGCACGCCCGCGCCGAGGTGCGCCTTGAACTCGTCGGACGCGGGACCCGTGCCGTAGATGGGCGTGTCGATGAGACCGGGCAGGATGCAGTTGGCGCGAACACCAATGGGCGCGACGTCGCGCGCCAACGGCAGGGTGAGCCCCACCACGCCGCCCTTGGACGACGAGTACGCGGCCTGTCCGATCTGACCGTCCTCGGCGGCGACGGAGGCCGTGTTCAACAGCGCGCCGCGCATGCCGTCGACGTCGGGGGTGTTGTGACTCATGGCGGTCGCCGCGAGTCGACAGACGTTGAACGTGCCGATCAAGTTGATCTCGACGACCCTTCGATAGGCATCGAGGTCGTGCGCCGAGGCGTACTCGCCGTCCTTGCCGATGGTGCGCGTCGCCCAACCAATGCCGGCGCAGTTGACCGCGCTCCACAGTGGCGCCATCTCCTTGGCGGCTTCGAGCGCCGCGATGACCTCGTCGGTGTTCGTCACGTCACAGTGCACGTAGGCACCACCGATCTCCTTCGCGATCGCGGCACCGGCTTCGTCGTTCAGGTCCGCGAGTACAACTTTCACGCCGCGTTCGGCGAGCGCGCGCGCCGTGGCTTCGCCGAGCCCGGACGCGCCACCCGTGACGACGGCCGAGGTGTTGTTCAGTTCCATAATGCTCCTGTCATCCGTTCACCAGTTGGTTGAACCGATACCGAGTCAAGCAGACGAGGAGAGGGCGTGGCGAGACCGGTCGCCCGGTCCCGCCACTGGGGGACTAGTGCGACGTTCCGGCGAGTTCGGGGTCGCTCTGCGCGTACCGGCGGTACGCCTCGATGGTGGCTTCGTAGTCAGCGATGATCTCGCTCTGGCGAGCGAGTTCGGCGCTGAGGGCTCGCTCGCGTCGGATCCTCGTCGCGCGACGGGCCTCGAGTTGGGGGAGACCGAGGGCCACGCTGACCCCGACGGCGACGACGAGCACGGAAAAGTAAACGGTAAGCATCTCAAACTTCCTTTCGACTGATGCAGTCTCTCGAAGGTTTCGAAGCAGGGAGCAAAGCCCAACGAAGAAGTCCGTAAGAGCTCGCCGACTGACGTGCTGCCGGCGCGTGAGGCGACGGCGAACGGGCCACGCCCAGCGCTCGGCTCACGTCCCCTAGCGTTGGAAGGTGGCGTCCATCTACGAGTACTCCAAAGAGGAGCTGGCCACGTTCGTCGAGGGAGAGCCTCGCTATCGGCTCGACCAACTCTGGCGGGGGCTCTGGAGCGACGTGCTCGACCTCGACGACGTCACCACGATTCCAAAGACCCTGCGCGCACGACTTCGCGCGCAGTTCCCCCCGAGCCTCGAGGTGGCGAACGACGTCGCGAGTGACCACGGCGCCACGAGAAAGTGGGTCTTTCGGCTCGAGAACGGCTCGACGATCGAGACGGTGCTCATGCACTACGACGATCGCGTGACGGTGTGCGTCTCCTCCCAGGCCGGCTGCGCGATGGGGTGCACCTTCTGCGCCACTGGTCAGGCCGGCTTCAGCGGACAGCTCAGCGTCGGCCAGGTGATCGAACAGGTGATGTTCGCCGTGCGCGCGGCCGCGCCCGACCGATTGACGAACGTGGTCTTCATGGGTATGGGCGAGCCACTCGCGAACTACGCGGTGACGGTGAGCGCCGTCAAGCGATTGCACGAGTACCTCGGGCTCTCCGCGCGCCACCTGACGGTGTCGACGGTGGGCGTCGCGCCCGCGATCGAGCGACTCGCGAAGGAGGGGTTGCCCCTCACGCTCGCGGTGTCGCTGCACGCCGCGAACAATGAGACGCGCGACGAACTCGTGCCGCTCAACCGGCGCTACCCCCTCGAGCGTCTGCACGAGGCCTGCACGACGTGGCTCGACGTGACCGGGCGGCGACTGAGTTTCGAGTGGGCGCTGATCGACGGGGTCAACGACACCGATCGGGCGATGGACGAACTCAGTTCGTACGCGAACTCGCTCGACGCGCACGTCAACCTCATTCCCCTCAACCCCACGCCCGGCTACCTGGTGCGGGGCTCCAGCGCGACGCGAGTGACGGAGTTCCGCGACGGTCTGCGGCGCCGAGGCGTCAACGCCACGGTGCGCAACACGCGGGGTCGTTCGATCGCGGCGGCCTGTGGTCAGCTCGCGACGGTCACGAACGCGAAGCGTCGCTCGATTCCCGTGCGCGGCGCCTAGGGGGTTCGCTCGCGCCAGAACGTCGGTCGCCAGCGCACGAGCGCGAGGACGCCGAGGACGCACATGATCCCTCCCGAGACGATGGAGAACTCCGTGGAGGTGAAGTTCGCGACCGCGCCGGACTCGAGATCGCCCAGGCGCGGGCCGCCGGTGACGACCGCCATCTGGATCGACGAGATTCGGCTGCGAAAGTCGTCGGTGATCGACGTCTGGAGGATGGTCTGGCGAAGAACCGCCGAGATGACGTCCATCGCCCCCGCGACGGCGAGACAGACGAGTCCCACCCAGAACACGGACACCAGACCAAAGAGCGTCATGGCGACGCCCCACACGAGGACGACCAGTACGACGAGCCGACCGCGCCGACGGACCTGGTCCATCCAGCCCGTCATCAGGGCCATCAACAGCGCGCCGGCGCCCGGGGCCGCGTAGAGCAGACCCAAGACCTCGGGACCGGCGTGGTACACGTGCTTGGTGACCGCCGGGAAGAGCGCGCGCGGCAGGCCGAAGACCATGGCGTTCAGGTCGACCAGGTAGACGGCTTGGACGACGGCGTGCGAGCGCACGTAGCGAAAACCGTCACGAATGGCCCGCACCGTCTTGATTCCCGTGTGTTCACCGACGGGCTTCATCGGCGCCATGAAGAGGGTGGCGACGACGAGGACACCAAAGGTGATCGCGTCGAGGAAGTAACACCACGAAAGACCGACCGTCGCGAGCAGGACGCCCGCGAGCGCCGGTCCCACGAAGGTCCCGACGTTGATGATGACCTGGTTGAGCGAAATGGCGGCGACGAGCTCGCCGGGGGCGACGAGCTTGGGGATGGCCGCGGTGCGAAGTGGTCCCGACAAACCCGCGAAGCCGGCCGCCAGCGCGGGGATCAGCACCAGGACGAGGAAGTTCGGGTGGACGTAGAGGGCGTTGGCGCCAAGGACGCCGCTCAACAGTCCCAAGATGAGCGACGCGCCGGCCAACAGCGTGCGTCGATCGAATCGATCCCCGAGCGCGCCGCCCCACAGTGAGCCGCCGATAAGGAACGGCAGTTGGATGAAACTGACGACACCGACCCACAGACTCGAGTTCGTTCGTTGGTAGACCTGGTACGCGACCGCGACGACCGTGAGGTTACTGCCAAGTATCGACGCGAATTGACCGAGGTAGAGCAAGCGGAAGTTTCGGCTCGTTCGTAGCGGGGTCACGTCTACGAACAGGCGGGGCACCCCGTCATCGTACGAGAGTAAGGTGCCCTTTGGGGGTTGTAGCCTAAGGAGCGTTCATGATAGGCGAGGAACTTGTCCAGTTACTGACCCCCGAGGGCGAGCGCGTCGCGCATCCCGAGTACGAGTCGACCTTGAGTGGCGCAGAGATCTTCGGCCTCTACCGCGACATGACGATCATTCGTCGACTGTGCAATGAGTCGACCTCGCTGCAGCGCCAGGGACAGCTCGCGCTCTGGGCGCCGATCCAGGGACAAGAGGCCGCCCAGATCGGCGCCGGGCGAGCGCTCGACCCCCAGGACTTCACCTTCCCGACGTACCGCGAACACGGTATTGCCTGGTGTCGCGGGGTGCCGCCCGAGAACATGCTGCGGCTCTTTCGCGCCGTGTCCAACGGTGGCTGGGACGCGCAGAAGTACCGCCACTCGGTGCCCGCGGTGGTGCTGGGCAATCAAGTACTGAACGCCGTGGGGTACGCCATGGGCATCCAGCGCGACGGCGCCGAAGAGGCCGTCATGACGTTCTTCGGTGACGGCGCGTCGAGCCAGGGCGACGTCCTCGAGGCCTTCGTGTGGGCGTCGTCGTTCAACGCACCCGTCGTCTTCTTCTGTCAGAACAACCAGTGGGGCATCTCGACGCCGATGTCGATCCAGTCGAAGATCCCGCTCTACCACCGCGCGCACGGTTTCGGCTTCCCCGGCGTTCGCGTCGACGGCAACGACGTCCTCGCGGTCTACGAAGTCTCGAAGCGTGCCCTCGACAGTGCGCGCGTCGGCGGAGGCCCGACGTTGATCGAGGCCTACACCTATCGCATGGGCGCGCACACGACGTCGGACGACCCGACGCGCTATCGCATCGACGCCGAGGTCGAGGTGTGGAAGCACCGCGACCCCATCGAGCGAGTGAAGTCACTCTTGGTGCACGAGTACCGCGTGAAGGCGGCCAAGTTCGACGACGTGACGGCCGAGGCCGAGACCATGGCGCTGAAACTGCGTGAGGACGTCCTGGCAATGGATCGGCCCGATCCGATCACCATGTTCGACCACGCCTACGCCGCGCCGCACCCCCTCATCGACGAGGGCCGCCGCGAGATGATCGAACTCGGCGTCAGCGGGGGATCGCACTGATGGCCACGACCACGATGACCATGGCGAAAGCCCTCAACGAAGGTCTTCGCCGCGCCATGGAGAAGAACAAGAAGGTCCTCATCATGGGTGAGGACGTCGGCAAGCTCGGCGGCGTCTTTCGCATCACCGACGGCCTGCAGAAGGACTTCGGTGAGGACCGCGTCATCGACGCGCCGTTGGCCGAGTCCGCGATCGTCGGCACGGCCGTGGGCCTCGCCATCCGCGGGTACCGCACGGTCTGCGAGATCCAGTTCGACGGCTTCGTCTACCCCGCCTTCGACCAGATCGTCTCGCAGGTTGCCAAACTCCACAAGCGCTCCGACGGCGTGTACACCATGGGTCTCGTCATTCGCATCCCCTTTCAGGGGGGCATCGGCGCGATCGAGCACCACTCGGAGAGCCCCGAGGCCTACTTCGCCGCGACGGCCGGACTTCGCGTGGTGTCGTGCTCGACGCCCAACGACGCGTACTGGATGATCCAACAGTCGATCGAGCACGACGACCCGATCATCTTTTGCGAGCCGAAGTGTCGCTACTGGGAAAAGGGTGAAGTCGACCTCGACAGTGCGCCCGCGGGTCTCTTCGACGCCGCCGTGCGGCGCGAGGGTAGCGACGTGACGGTGATCGGCTACGGCTCGTCGCTCAAGACCATCCTTCGCGCGGCCGACACCGCCGCCGCCGAAGGGACGTCGCTCGAGGTCGTGGACGCGCGTTCGATCGCGCCGCTCGAACTCGACACGATGGTGAAGTCGCTCGAGAAGACGGGACGACTCGTGGTGGTCCAAGAGGCACCTCACACGGCGTCGATCGGCTCCGAGATCGTGGCCGAACTCAGCGAACGATGCTTCTACTCACTGCGCGCGCCCGGCGTGCGCGTCAGCGGGTACCACGTGCCCTACCCTCCGACCAGGATCGAAGAGGACTACCGCCCGACGGTGGACCGGATCTTGGACGCGGTGGACCGAGTGATGGGATACGAGAGTTGAGCGAAGAAATCTTCCTGCTGCCGGACGTCGGCGAAGGTCTCGTCGAGGCCGAGATCGTCACCTGGAAGGTCAACGTCGGTGACGTCGTCACGTTGAACCAGCCCCTCGTGGACATCGAGACGGCCAAAGCCACGGTGGAGCTGCCGAGCCCCTACGCGGGCACGGTCGTGAAACTGCACGGCAACGTCGGCGACGTGATGGAAGTCCACCAGCCTCTCATCACCTTTGACGTGGGTGGCACCGCTGAGGCCACCACGGCGCAAGCCTCAGTCGCGCCGGAAGCACCCGCCGAGGACGAGCCCGCGAAGGTGGCGTCCATTGGCGAGGGTCGCGAGGCCGTGCTCGTGGGCTACGGCGTCGCCAACGAAGACGGCGTCGCCACGCGTAAGCACCGTCGCCAAGGTTCGCCCAGTTCCACCCCGCCACCCGTTGACGTCTCCCCACCGGCCGCGCCCGCGCCCGCCAGCGCGGCCGCCTTGGCGCCTCGCTCCACCCCGCCCGTCCGTCTCTACGCGAAGCAGCACGGGGTGGACCTCGCTTCGTTGGCGGGAACCGGGCGCGACGGGCTCATCACCCGCGACGACGTCGAGCGCGCCGTCAGTGGCGCGCCGGAAGCGACGCCGCGTCGCCCGAGCGCGCCCGTCTCGGGGCCCACCACCACGTCACGATTCGTCGGGCGAGAGTTGGCGTCGTGGGCGACGGGTCCGAAGGAAGAGCGCATCCCCGTGAAGGGTGTCCTTCGCTCGATGTCCGACGCGATGGTCCAAAGCGCCTTCAGCGCACCGCACGCCGCCGTGTGGGTGAGTCTCGACGCGACGAAGACCATGGAACTAATCGCCTCGCTGAAGAAACAGCCGAGTCTCCAGGACCTGCGACTCTCGCCGCTCACCCTGGTGGCGCTCGCGCTCTGTGACGCGGCGCGACACTTCCCGGGCATCAACTCAAGCTTCGACACCGCCGCGGGTGAGGTCATCGTTCGCCGCAGCGTGAATCTCGGCATCGCGGCCGACACCGATCGCGGTCTCATCGTTCCGAACATGAAGGGCGCCGATCAGTTCGACCTCGTGGCGATGGCCCAGGCGCTCAACGTGCTCGTCGAAAAGGCCCGCAACGGCACGACGACACCAAACGAGATGATCGGTACGACGCTCACCATCACCAACGTCGGGCCCTTCGGCGTCGACGCGGCCGTGCCGATCCTGCCACCGGGTACCGGGGTCATCCTCGCCGTCGGTCAGATCGCGAAGGCTCCGTGGGTCGTCAACGACGAGGTCGTCGCGCGCCACGTCGTGCAGTTGGCGATGTCCTTCGACCATCGTCAGGTCGACGGCGCGCTCGCCTCCCGAGCGTTGAGCCACGTGGCGCGCTTCCTCGAGGACCCGGCGCCGAGACTCATCGCCGGCTAGTCGCTACGCGCGAAGGGCCGCCAGGGCGCGGTCCGCGTGGGCGTTCATGCTGACCTCAGAGGTGATGATCTCGCGTACCCGACGGTCCTGACCGATGACGAACGACGCGCGCTTCACCTTCAAGAAGTTCAACGAGCGCTTCACGCCGAACTGACGGGCGACCTCACCGTCGACGTCGGCGAGGAGGGGATAGTCGAAGCTGTTCTTCAGGGCGAACGCGGCTTGGCGCTCGGACGAGTCCATGGAGATCCCCACCGGTTGCGCCCCGAGCTGGTCGAACTCACCCTTCAGATCACGAAAGTGGCACGACTCCTTGGTGCAGCCCGGACTGAGCGCCGCGGGGTAGAAGAACAACACCACCGGTCCGTCCGACAACATCGTCGAGAGCGTGCGCGGCGTTCCGTCTTGATCGAGGAGCGTGAAATCAGTCACCAGATCGTTCTTCTGCACGTAGCAAGACTACGGGTCCAAGCGAAAGCCGACGCCGCGAATGGTGATGAGGTGCCGCGGCGTCGCGGGGTCGTCTTCGATCTTTTGGCGAAGACGCTTCACGTGGGTGTCGAGCGTTCGCGTGTCCGAGAGTTCGAGCCCCCACCAGAGGGTGTCGAGGCAGACCTCGCGCGTGACGACCTGGCCGAGACGCGTCGCGAAGAGGGCGAGCAGGTCGAACTCCTTGCGGCTGAGCTCGACCTCCGCGCCGCGCCGCGTCACCGTGCGTCGCACGAAGTCGATGCGGAGATCGCCGAAGTTGACGACCTCGTCGTCGCCGGTGGTGACCGGTCGGCGCAGCACTGCGCGGATCCGCGCGACGAGCTCGCGCAGCCGGTACGGCTTGGTGACGTAGTCGGCCGCGCCGATCTCGAGACCGAGCACGACGTCGACCTCGCTCGAACGCGCCGTCACCATGATCACGGGAATGTGCGTGGTGTCGTGCAGTTCACGGCAGTAGTCAATGCCCGAGCCGTCGGGCAGCATCACGTCGAGGAGTACCAGGTCGGGCTTGGCGCTGGCGAGGAGTGCGCGCGCTTCGGCGATGTTCGTCGCGCCGACGACGACGAATCCTTCGACGCTCAGCCCCACGTTCAGGGCGTCTTGGTAGCTCTCTTCGTCCTCGACGACGAGGATCACGTTGCGGCCCTGGACGTCGACCGTGGAGGTCACGAAGGGCTCGAGCGGGTCTCGGGGCGGGGTGCGGCACGTCCGAAGCAGTCAAGGGGACGTTGAGTTCGTTGACGTGCCACTCTGACAACGTAAAAAGTCAGGGTTACCGCATGGTGAATGGCCGGGTACTTCGAGATGGTCAGTAGATGAAACCTTGAAAGTTCGGCGCTTTCCCCGTCGTAAGGGACCTCGGCCCCTCCGCGCGGACGTCAACTCAACTCGTGATCGTGAAACCTTCGTAGGTCGTTGCGTTCGAAAGGAAACTGCCGGTCCCGGTGCACGAACTGGTCGTGCCACACACGAGTGAGTAGATGCCCCCGTCCACGCCGACGGTAGTGGCGCTACCCGGAAGCACGACCGTCTGGCCGACCTGCCACGCGCCGTTCACTTCGCTGACGACGAGCGCCTGGTAGTTGCCCGCCGCGTCGAGGTAGGCGGCACCGGCGCGACAGTTGCCCGCGTTCGGACACGTGAGCGCGATGACGCCGCCGTTCTTGCCGGCGGACGTGGCACCACTCGGGAGGGAGAGTTCGACGGCGCTCGACCAGGTTCCGCCCACTTCAGAGTCGAGGAAGCCTTGGTAGGCGCCCGTGCTGTCGACGTACTGCCCGCCCACGCTGCAGTTGCCCGCAGACGCGCAGGCCACGCCGTTGAAGCCGTAGAGAAAGACCCGAGGGTTGGCGCCGGCGTTGGCGGGCATCGTCAGTTCGCTCGCCCGGGACCACACACCACCGTGTTCCGTGGCGCTCATCGCCTCGACTTTGCCGGTGCTCGCGTTGTAGGTGCCAAGGACCGTGCAAGCGGAGTGCACGACGCAGGTCACCTCGGTCACGCTCGCGCCGGCGTAGACACTGGCGTTGGCGGGAAGTGAGAGCGAGAAAGCGCGCGACCACGTTCCGTGGTCTTCACGCTCGACGAGTGCTTGCGTCACGTCGTTGGCGTCGATGAAGGAACCGACCGCCACGCAGTTGGCGCTCGAGGCGCACGCGATCTGGTTCATCGCGACGAAGGGATTGACGTTGGGTGCGGAGACCGTCGTGAACTCTCGTGCGGGTCGCCATCTGGCGCGCACTTCGCTCATCACGAACCCCACGGTCCGTGAGGTGACCGGGGTGTTGTCCTGGTAGTCGCCGACGGCACTGCAGTTGCCGAGTGACCGGCAGCTGACGCTTCGCACGAGGGCGTTCTGACCCGACGCGAGAGCGTTCGCCGGCAGCGCGACCTTCGTCGCGGGCGACCACCTCCCACGAACTTCATTGGCGACGAACGCCTGCACGTTGGCGCGGCGGTCGCTGTAGCTGCCCACGGCCGCACAGTTGCCGAGGGCGCCGCACGACAGGCCGTAGATCGTCACCCCGGTACCCTTCGCGGCGTCGGTTGGCGCCTTCAAGGTGACGGGTGCGGTCCACGCGCCGTTCGACTCGTTGAGGACGAAGCCCTGGACGCCGCCACCGACGGTGGCGGCGCCGCCGGCCTCACAGTTGCCGGGCGACACGCACGAGAGCGTTGGCAGGTACCCCTGGGGTAGACCCTGCGCTCCCTTGGGGAGCGCGGCCTGCTTCGCCCGCTGCCACGAGGGCGCGGGACTCGCCGACGCGGGAACAACCGTCGTGAGCGCCACCAGCACGCCCATCGTGACGGCGGTGCGTAGCAACTTCATCGTTCGAGCTCCCGTGTCAAGTGTCGATACGTCGACGATGGGCACGTTCTTTCGTTGGCGAAGGCGTGGCCGACGGCGCGTCGTTCGGTCCTCAGTATACGAAACGGGCGACAACACTTACAGTGCAGCGCGCCGCGGCGCGTGGCGCGTCAGCCGGGATAGCTCGAGAGCGTGATCGTCGACAGCAGTTTTGGATCACTGCTCGAAAGACGTGTGTACCGACCGTTTTCGACACGCCACGCCCAGACGGTGACGGACTGGTGTTTCCACTTTCCGGCGACGCACGTCGGCGTGCAGTCGTTCCACTTGGCGAGGCCCGTCGCGTAGGCCGTGGCGTCGCCCCAGTCGGTCCAGTTGAGCGAGGTCAAGGTCGCGTTGTCGTCGGCGCAAAAGAGTACGTACGACGAAGGCTTTGCTCCGACCTTGCTCGAACAGCTGAGGACCATCGTCACCTTCGCGGTGGCCGCATCGGACTGGACGATCGAGAGACCCGTCGCGAGCCCGGCCAGGATCGCGAGAGCCGCGACGAGAGAGAGGGGGATGAATCGACGCACGCGTCCATTGTAAACATCGTCGAGTCGTTCGATGAAGTGTCTCTGATTCGATCGGTGCACTCGATCTCGACGACGTGGCGTCCTAGTTCGCCACGTCGGCCACGCGACAGGGGATGGACGAGTCTTCGTCGATCCAGTAACTGGCGCAGATCCGGTGGTAGCCGTCGGCGACCACGAGCGGTCGGCGCTCGATGAAGTCTCCTCGAACGAGCAGGATCGGTGAGAGTTTGTGGCCACCGCGGACCTTGTCGAGGTCCTTCGCCACGTGGGCGTTGTTCTTGTCGAGGAGCGCGAGTCCACTCGCGCGAAGTAGATCCTTCGCTTGGTAGATCGACGTGGGCGCCTCTTGGAGCAGCGCGACCAGTCGCTGCGCCACCGTGGGGTCACAGATGAGACTGAGGTACGTGCTCGCGGCCGGAAAATCGTGCCGGTCGGGCTCTACCTGCCAGTGTTCGTTCGCCACGCGACCTCCTCGCTGAGAGCCTACCTATCGGCAATGACGTGACGAACAATTGGTTTACGGTCCCAGCCGAGAGTCGGTACCCTGGGGAGAGCGAAGGGGAAACGGTCTATGAGATGGAGTATGAGGCGTCACGGACTCTCGACGAGCACGTTGTTGCTGGCGCTCATTTTCTCGATGTGTGTTCCGGCGCACGTCGCCGGCGCCGCGTCGGTGCGCCCGTCGGCTCCGCGATCGGTGCGCGCGCGCGCCGAGACCAACGCCGCGCACGTTCGATGGTCTCCCCCCGCCTCCGCCGGCGGCTCGGCCGTCAGACGCTACGTGGTCACGTCGCACCCTTTGCGTCGAAGCTGCACGACGGCGTCAAGGAGCTGTGTCGTGAGGGGATTGAGGGGAGGATCGTCGTACACCTTCACGGTGGTGGCCAAGAACAAGTACGGCGCGAGTCGGATCTCACGTTCGTCCAACAGAGTGACGATCGCTCTTTCGCCCGCCGCCGCCGCGAGTGACTTTCTCGGCGCGTACGCGACGCTCCAGACGTCGCTGACGACGGATCTCTCGGCGATCAACGCGTGGACCGCGAGCACGACGACGGCGACGCAGACGACTGACTTGACGAATCTGCAAGGGGCGTTCACCACGTTTACCCGCACGCTGGGTCATGAAAAGTGGCCCGTTAACGCCCGCGCTCACTTGGCGGCCTACCTCGGCGAAGTGAATACCTTCGGCACCGCCTACGTGGCCCTGTACGGCGCGACGTCCGCGTCGAACGCGGCACTCCTGGTCGACACCTTTCAGACCGACGGTAACAGCGAGTTAGTTGGTGAGTCGCTCGTGCGAGCCGACCTCAAGTTGCCCGAATTGATCTCGGGCCCCGTGGCGTCGACCACGACGCCAGTGCCGATCGGGTCTCCGCAGACGGTTCATGACTTCTACGGCGACACGTTGTCGGTGACGGTGACGCCCAGTATTGATCCAGCGACGTCGGGTACTGGTTCGGGCCTACCTGACGCGGGCTACCGTTTCGTCGCGATCGGGTTGAACCTTGCGAACACGGCCTCGGCCAACGGAGAAGTCGACGGCAACGCCAATCTCGCGGTGACGGTCGTGGGCAGCGATGGACACACGTACACGGCAGATTTTGGGACCGTGTCGGAGTGCACAAATTTCAACTTCGGCGAGTTTGCCTTACCGACGGGCGACAGCGCGACTGGTTGCGTCGTCTTTCAACTTCCCACTGCCGTGACGGTCGCCTCCGTGCAGTTCTCCTTGGACGCCGGTTATCTCGACACCGCCGCCTGGAGCTAGAACCTACCGATCCTTGTCGCGGCCGACGAACGTTGGCGATGGAGGGCTTCTTCGCTCACCGGCGGTCGTGGTCGCGACATCTTGATAATGGCCTGAGACTCTCTCGCGCCCGTTGACGCGCGGCCTCGTGCGACGTCGCGCTGAGTCGGACACACGACGAATCTGCTCTATGATTGAAAGCGTTCGCCACTGCCCTGATCAGAAGTTGTCCGTGTGCCAATGGGCGACGTGAGGGCGTGTCGGCCCGGAACGACGATCGAAGACCCTCATGAAATTCATGCGTTACAGAGCTAGGTACGTGGCCGCCATGGTGGTCGTGGTGGCCCTCGTCGTCGGAGTCTTTCTCGTGCAACGTTCGGTGACGGCGCCAAGGGCAAGCGCCGCCGCGGGATCGAGCTTCTCCGCCTTCTACCTCGACGTCGGGGCTTCAACGTCACTGGGCTTTCAACCCACCGGCATCGTGCACCACAACGGGCGACGCACCAACACCGGCTACGCGAACGACCTCTTGGAGGTCGAGAAGATCAAGGGTGTATCACTCACGCTCGTCCAGCTCGGCTGTCCCGGCGAGACCGTCCAAACCATTCTCGGTCCCACCCCCATCAACAAGTGTTATAAGGCTCCCGAGACGCAGATGACCCAGGCCGTGGCGTTTTTGAAGGCCCACCAAGGCGTCGCCGGTCTCGTGACCATTGACCTTGGATTCAACAACATCCGAAACTGCGTCGCGGTCATGCCAGTGAACGAGGCGTGCGCGAACACCGCGATCGCCGCCGTGCAAGTCGACATGCCCAAGGTCGTGCGGGAACTTAAGGCTGCGGCGGGACCACGCGTGCGTTTCGTCGGGCTCGAGTTCGAGGACCCCTTCCTCGCCGACTACCTCCGCGGGAGCACGGGCCCCAGTAACGCAACCGCCTCGCTGGCGGCGGTGAGCCGGTTGAACGCGGTCCTCGCTCAAGCCTTCGGTCGCAACGGCGTCGCGGTGGCGAACGTGCCGGCAATATTCCAGAGCACCAACACGACGCCCGTGACGCTTACGAACGTGGGCGTCATTCCCGAGAACGTCTATCAAGCGTGTCAGTTGACCTGGCAGTGCTACGGACTTCCCTTCGGACCCGACGACCACCCCAACGACGCCGGCTACGCACTCATCGCGCAGGCCATCGCGGCCGTGTTACCCAAGTCCTGGTAGTCGGCGACCTTCGAACCTGCCGCGGAGGTCGAACGCCCCTAGGTCGAACTCTGCAGCAGGTCGCGACGCTGCGTGAACTCCTCGGCGTCGATCTCACCCTTGGCGAAGCGCTCGTTCAGTATCTTGAGCGCGTCCGTCGGTGGGCCCGAGGGCGTACTCGGTACGTGGGTGTGTCCGTGATGCGTTCGACCCGACTGGCGTGAGAACGCCACCGCGAACCACGCGACCGCGGCCAAGACGAACAGTACGAACAAGAACGCGAGCAGACCTCGTCCCCACCCCATGCCGGCGTGTTGGTGGAATTGGTAAGGCATTGGTGACCTCTCTCTTGCTTCCTATCTTAAGTACTACGCCGCCACGCAACGCTTTGCAAGCGCCGGAGGCGTCGGGGGTGCGATTCTTAGCGCATTCTTCGGCGTCGCTTATCGCCGGGCGTCGTCGCCCGAGCGGTGCGAGGGCGGCGACTAGCTGACCTTCGGTCCGAACCCGGCACCCGTGAACATTCTTCGAAGGTCGAGGACCTCTTGAGCGCTGACTTCCTTGTGGCGCGGTCGCTCCAGGGTCTCAATCTGCTCACCGAGGGTCATCTCGAACTTACCGTCGTGCTTCTCCTCGACGGAGCCCACCGCGGTCATGAGTGAGAGCACGTCCTTCCATTCGAGGTTGTGGCTCACCGGGTGCTGGAAGATCTTGGCCAACGTCGCGCGGTGATGATTGCTGAGGTGCACGGACTCTGAGGAAGGCGCCATGGTGACTCCGATCTGGATTCTCAGACTAACGCCGTTCTCGATCGTCGCTCAAGTGAACTCGGTCAAGATAGGACGATGGGAGTTTTCCTCGGTTCGAGCACGGTCATGAGCACGGGCGCGGCGAAGGAACGTTGTCGTTGACGACCTCGAGACTCCTCGCGGACGCGCGCGCCATCAGCACCCAGTGGCTCCACGAGCTGGATCTCGCGGGTCTCAGCTCGCGCCGGCTCGAGGCGTCGGGACTGATCTCTCCGGACGTCGCCGTCGACGTCGTGGCGATTGGCAAGGCGTCGCGAGAGATGGCCGACGCCGCGTCGAGTGCCCTCGGCGAGCGGCTTCGCCGGCGCCTGGTCATCTGCGACGAGGCGAGTGCGCGAACGCGTGAGCGGACCCCCGACGTCCTCGTGGGCGAGCATCCGATTCCCGGTGCGGGAAGTCTCAACGCTGGCCGAGCCTTGGTGGCGTTCCTCGACGAGGCGACCCGAGCGCACTGCACCCTCTTCTTGTTGTCGGGTGGTGCGTCGAGCCTGTGCGTCGCTCCCGAGTCGCCGTTGACGCTTCGTGACCTTCGCGGGGTCTGGGACGCGGCGGTCACGTCGGGTGCCGATATCACAACCCTCAACCAGCTTCGCGCCTCGAGTTCGGCGATCGCGGGCGGGCGAGTACTCAGCCACGTGCGCAGCGCTCGCTCGTTGAGTCTCATCCTGGTCGACAACGTGATCTCGGGGCCCTCGTGGGTGGCGTCGGGTCTGACGTACGACTACCGGCCGACGGGCGAGGAGGTGACGGCACTACTCGAGCGGATCGGTCTCGTCGAGACGCCGTTGGGTCGTCGAGTGCTGGAAGCGTCGATGAACCGTGAGCGCGCAATGACGATACCGACGACGCACCACGAGAACGTCGTGCTCGCAGAACCAGCGATGATGCTCGACGTCGCGGTCGCTGAAGCGCGCCGTCGCGGCTATCGGGTGGTCGACATGGGAAGCGAGGTGCACGGTGACGTGAAGGACGTGAGCGAGCGGTGGTCCGGGGTTCTGCGCGCGGAGGCCTCGTCGAACGACGCGGTCGCCTTGCTCGGCGTGGGCGAGGTGACGGTGAGGGTCCGCGGCGGGGGATCGGGCGGACGGTGCCAAGAGTTCGCGTGGCGTATGGCGAAAGAAGTGGCCCAGCTCGAGCGTGACGTCGTCTTCGTGGCGTGGGCGTCGGACGGTCGGGACTTCGTCGAAGGTGTCGGTGGTGCATGGGTGGATCGCGCGACCCTGGAGCGAGCACGCCGCCTTGGCGTGGACTGGTCCGAGATTGTCCAAGCCAACGACAGCCACGCGGCACTGGGCGAGCTCGGTCAGTTGCTGGACGGTGGTCACACGGGATGGAATCTCTGCGATCTGTACGTCACGCTGGTGTCGTGAGCCGCCGTCGGCGAACGAGGAAAGCTCGGAAAGAGCGTTACGGTGTTCGCGTATCGGTACCCCTCTACTCAAAGTCGGGAGCGGCGTAGGGGCCGCCCACGAAGCCGCGACCCCGGGGATCGTCGGGCTCTTCGGCGGCCGCCACGTCGCTCGCGAACGCCTCGGCGTCGTCCAGTGGGAAGTAGCCAATGGCGTTCGCTTCGTCGAGTGACATGATGGCGCGCGTGTTCGCCGAGACACCCCACACCACGCGAAAGCCGGGCCGCTCCGTGGCGATCGCGGCGTCGAAGAGGCGGGTGCAGTCGCCGGGGGAGAGCCAGTTCCACAGCGTGCGCGCGTCAGTGGGTCGCGCGCGGTACGAGCCAAGGCGCAGACAGAGTGCGTCGATGCCGTAGCGGTCGTGATAGAGACTGCAGAGACTCTCGCTCGCCGCCTTGGAGACGCCGTAGTAACTGTCGGGTCGCGGGAAGCAGTAGTCGGGGATCGTGACGCCGGTGTTACTCGGCTGGAATCCCACGGCGTGGTGGCTACTCGCGTAGATCACCCGAGGAACGCCGGCTCGTCGCGCCGCCTCGAGCACGACGAAGGTGCCGTTGACGTTGACGTCGAGGTACTCGTCCCACGAGTAGCCGCCCGTCGAGAGCCCCCCGAGGTGGATCAAGACGGCGACGTCGCGACAGGCCTCACGCATGGTGTCCGGATCGAGGAAGGATCCGACGATCAACTCCGCGCGTTCGCTATCACCCAACGCCGGCTGCGCGGTCACGTCGAGCAGGCGGAGGTGGCGATTGGGTCGAGCTAGTGAGTGACGAAGCATCGAGCCAATGACGCCCGCGGCGCCCGTGATGAGAATCTTCTGTTCCACGTGGAGGGTCCTCTCAATCGTTGTCGACGTCGAGCGCGCTCCGCGTGACGTTCGCGCGTCCACGATCGTCACGTCGCCCTAACTCGTCCACTGCTCTCGGAACGCCGTGACGAGTTGCTGCGCCGTCGCGAGACTCGCGCGCGAGAGCAGTCCGAGATGGTAGAGATGCAGCTCTTGCATCCCATTCTCGACGTAGCGACGAATAGTCTCGTTCACGAGCGCGTCGTCAGACCACCCTCGGTCGACGCGCAGGTAGCCTCCGAGTGTTGCGTGCCCGCGCGCCACCTCGCTGAGCGAGAGCAACTCCGCCGTCGCGGACGAAGCGTTCCAACAGTTGGCGACGGCCGTCGTCACGTCGGCCAGCGCTGCACCCTCACCCGACGGGGAAAACGATCCCGTGGCCCAGCGCTGCGCCGACGCGTGGAGCGTGATCGTGGCGCTCGGCTGCTCGTGACGGATTCGCTCGACCAGGGCTCGGCGAAGCGTGGTGGCGAGCGCCACTCGGTGCGCTGACACCTCGGTGGCGAGTTCGTCACCGAGCGCGTCGTCGAGCGAGGTGGCGTTCGTCGCGAGACTGGCGCGAACTCGTCGTGCCAGATCACGGTCGTCGACGCCTCGCTCACGAAGCGCGACTCGACACCATCGACAAAAACAGATCGACAGCAGTTGCTCGTCGACGGCACTGAGTTGGGCGAACTCGCTCTTGTCGTGGGTGCTCGCGTGCTCAAATCCCATGGGTCCACACGCCTCGAGCACCACGCCGCGCAAGTTCGTCGTCTGAAGAATCTCCGCCACCAGCGTGAGGCAGTACTCCTGGACGTCCTCAGCCCGGGGACAGAGAGCGTAGGGGTACGGCTCGTCGAACGCGTTGCGTACGACGAGCTCGGGAACTTCGTTGCCAACGTCGTCGAAGTGGGTGAGCACGATCCACGCGTCGACGTCGAGTCCTTCGTCGGCCAAGCGACGCTGGGCAGCGACGAAGGAGTCCTCGCTGTCGAGCCACGACGGGACCCCTGGCGAGAGGCGATGGTCGCGCCACGCTTCCTCTCGGCGTGGCGTGTAGCACGCGGCGTAGGGCACGTCGGTCACCAAGCGCGTCGGATGAAGAGGACTGACGACGCGCGCGGCGTGGTAGGAGGCCGCCAGCGCGACGACGTCGACGCCGAGCGTGGCCGCCCGGTGCGCGGCTTCGGGGTCGCCGACGTAGTCCCACGGGTAGGAGTAGCCGGTGACGTTCACCAGCGTGGAAGGTTGGCGTCGTAGGAGGGATCGATCGTCTGCATGTAGAGGGTGTCGCTGCGCTCGGTCACGCCGCTCGCGCGATACTGCTCGTGAAGTCGTGCGAGAGCGTCGCGATCAAGTTCCACGCCGAGTCCCGGAGAACTGGGCACCTCCACGGCGCCGTCGCGAAGGGAGAGCGCCCCGCCGACGACCACGTCCTCGTCCTTCCAGGGCCAGTGCGTGTCGAGAGCGTACGTGAGGTTCGGCACCGTTGCGGCGACGTGCGTCATCGCGGCGAGACTGACGCCGAGGTGCGAGTTGGAGTGCATCGAGAGTCCTAGATCGAAGGCGTCACAGATCGCGGCCAGCTCCTTCACCTTGTGCAGTCCGCCCCAGTAGTGGTGGTCGGACAAGATCACTCCCACGGCGCCTTTCACTACCGCCGGGGCGACGTCTTCGAAGCCGACGACGCACATGTTGGTGGCGAGCGGCATCGAAACCTCCTTTGCCACCCTCGCCATGCCCTCGATCCCGGGCGTCGGATCCTCGAGGTACTCGAGGATACCGTCGAGTTCCCGACCGACCCTGATGGACGTGTCGACACTCCACGCGGTGTTGGGATCGAGACGCAGTGGCACGTCCGGGAACGCGTCGCGCAATGCGAAGATGCTGGCCACCTCCTCGTCGGGAGCCAGCACGCCGCCCTTCAGCTTGATGGCGCGAAAGCCGAACGCCGAGAGCATCCAGCGGGCCTGATCGACAATCCCCTCGGGTCCCAGAGCCTCGTGGCACCGGTCGGGCTGGTCGCCGGGATGCGAGGCCCACTTATAGAAGAGGTACGCCGAGAAGGGGACCGAGGAGCGGACGCGTCCCCCGAGGAGATCGCACACCGGACGGGCCAACAACTTACCCTGGACGTCCAAGCAGGCCACTTCCAGGGCCGCGTAGACCCGGAGGACGGTTCCCGTGGCGCTGATCTGTCCCGTCAGCCCGTGCGCGTCGCCTCCCACGACGCCGCCCAGCGTTCTCGCGGTGGTCGCGAGCAGTTGATTGGTGGCGAAGACGTCGAGGCCCCGCACAGCCTCGCCGACGACGCGAAGTCGCTCGAGGAAGCCCGCGTCGCCGTAGGACTCGCTCAGTCCCGTCACGCCGTCACTCGTCGCCACTTCGATGATCGAACGTAGAGCGAACGGCTGGTGCACGCCTACGGCGTTCAACAGCGGAGGATCACGAAAGGCCACGGGGGTGATGGTGACGTTCGTGATTCGAGTGGCGTTCTTCATCTCTGACTTCGCGGTCGACGTGCGCAGAGGGTGCGCGAAGTTGCAACCCTACACCCGTGGTGGAAGACTAACGCATGAAGTTTTTTCCCTTCGTTGGAGGTACGCGCGAACGTGTCGCGCACGTCGGGTCGAGTAGCCGACCACGCAAACTGTCGTGAGGACGCTGCGCGAGCGCGTTCGTTCGGGCGCGCCGACGAGGGGCACGTTTCTCAACTTGGGCTCACCTCTCGCCGCGGAGGTGTGCGCGCTCAGTGGCTTCGACTGGCTGCTGGTTGACCTCGAGCACGGAGCCGGAGGAGAAGGGGCGTTGGTCGGCCAGCTCTTGGCCGGCGCGGCGCACGACGTACCGGTGTTAGTGCGCGTCGAGTCAGCGGAACGCATCCGAGTGGGGCACGCGTTGGACCTCGGCGCCAGCGGCGTTATGTTCCCCCGATTGGAGACGCCGGAGGAGGTGAGGGGCGCGCTGGGGCATCTCTGGTATCCGCCACGGGGGGATCGAGGCGTGGCGAGCTATAACCGAGCTCGTCAGTTCGGCGGTGACCAGCGCGACACCGAGGCGGTGAACGACGCGCTGCTGGGCATCGTCCAGATCGAATCGCTTCTCGCGCTCGAGAACGTGGAGCGCATTGCCGGATCGCCCGGCGTCGACGTGGTGTTCGTGGGCCCGGGGGATCTCTCCGCTTCGATGGGTATACCCGGTCAGTTGGACGCGAGCGAGTTCGTGGCCGCGCTCGATCACGTCGCCGAAGTCGCCCGTACGGCGGACGTCGTCGCGGGAATCCTCACGGGCGACGCCGATCGGGTGGACGCCTTGAACGAACGAGGGTTCTCGTTCGTGGCGGTGGGATCGGACTCCGCGCTGCTTCGTGGCGCCGCGAGGTCGGCCTCGAACGTCGCGCGCTCGTAGCATCGACGCGACGAACGGCGCCGTGTCGTCGTTCTCGGAACGCGCTTGAGAGCGGGTCGCCGTCGTGCGTCACGAGGACCAGTGGTGAATCTCGTCGGTACACTTTGCTGAGTCGTCGACACGAAGACGCCGTGCGTCGCTTTGGGAAGGAATCTCGTGAGTGCAACGTCGCCGAGCCAGGGGCCCGCGAAGGAACGAGTCGGCTTCGTCGGACTCGGGACCATGGGCGCGTACATGGCGGCGAATCTGGTGCGCGCCGGCTTTCCCCTTACGGTGTGGAATCGTAGCGCCGGGCGCGACGGCGATCTCGTAGAACTCGGAGCGAAGGTGGCCACCAGTGCCGCCGAGTTGGCGCGCTCGTGTGACGTGGTCGTTGCCTGTCTGACCGACTCGCCACAGGTCGAAGAGGTCCTCTTTGGCGCCGAAGGCCTCGCCGACGGTCTGGCGCCCGGGTCGCTCTTCATCGACTGCTCGACCCTCAGTCCCCTCAAGGCCAGCGAGTTCGCCGAGCGCCTCTCGCACCAGCGCGTCGCCATGCTCGACGCACCAGTGTCGGGAGGTTCCGAGGGCGCGAAGAACGCGACGCTCTCGATCATGGTTGGGGGAGAGGACTCGGACGTCGAACGAGCAGGCGCGGTCCTCGCCGCGATGGGTCGCACGGTGACGCACTTGGGCCCGGTCGGAGCCGGTCAGTGGGCCAAAGCGATCAACCAGGTGATCTTGTCGGGGGTCTACCTCGGCGTCGCCGAGGGCGTCACCCTCGGTCTCAAGGCCGGACTCGACGTCGAGCGAGTGTTGTCGGCGCTGAAGGGTGGCGCCGCGGGGTCGTGGATCCTCGAGAACCGCAGCGAGCGCATGATCCGTGACGAGTACCCACTTGGCTTCAAGATCTCGCTCCACCGAAAGGACTTAGGGATCGGACTCGATCTCGCGAAGAGCGTTGGGGCCGTCCTTCCCGTCACCTCCCTGGCCGCCACGTTCGAAGACGGTCTGATCGCCCAGGGTTACGGTGACGACGACAACTCCGCCCTCGCGCGACCCATTCGAAGACTCTCGGGCCTTTAGCCTCGTCACCGCACCCGGGCGGTCGCGTCGAGACACGAGCGCCGCGAACCTAGGTCTGTTTGAAGCCTCCGAGAACACGCAGAGATCCGACGAGGGCACTCGTAAGTCCAAGGACCATCAAGACGCCAGCCACGACCAGCGCCGGCGGCAGTGCGCTGGAAGTGAGGACGATGCCGCTGCCGATGCTGCTCTCGAGGACGTGAGGGGCGAAGGTCGCTTCACTCGCCCACCAGAGTGCGACGCCCGCCACGATCACGCCCATCACCGTCGTCAGGCCGAGGGCCAGGGATGACAAGAGTCGAAGGGTCTGACGCGAGAAGTCGAGTTGGCGGGTGACGGTGATCACCGACGACGTCACGGTGGCGAGCGCGACGAGAGCCACGAGACCAGTGATCAGCACGCCAATGCCGTAGGGGAAGAGGCCCCCGTTTCGTTGGTGGTAGTTCAATTGGTGCGCCCAGAACGCGAGACCCGCGGTCGAAACCACTACCGTCGCGACCGCGAGCGCAGCGCGCAGCACGGGACGGCGGATCTTGGACCAACCCCGGGCCCTCAAGAGATTGGCGAGCGTCGGTAGCGCGATCACGGCAGCTACGAGGACGATCACGATGCTCAGCGCCCCCGCCCACTGCACGGCGGAGTCACCGATCGAGGGTAGCGAACGCCTCGCCACCGGCGTCGCGACGCTCCAGTGCTCGGTGAACTTCG
>Ga0307372_10000323_pt1 | contig 85854 bp, 69 predicted proteins | sample OX1MG_FD_202533 | JGI IMG/M metagenome (GOLD analysis project Ga0307372, IMG submission 202533) | Soil microbial communities from Risofladan, Vaasa, Finland - OX-1 | ecosystem: Environmental > Terrestrial > Soil > Coastal area > Acid sulfate soil | place: Finland: Risofladan, Vaasa | collected... | reverse complement strand
GTCCGGCTATCGCCGGGCGAGGGCGCCCGGCCCTCCTCGGAATTTTTTTAGCAGAGGAACCCAGGAAGTTTACTCGCTCTGCTTCTCTTTGGCGGCCGTTTTGACTTTTTCCTTGGTTTCGCTCGCCGGCGCTGCGGGGTGGGCCTCGCGCCAGGGCTTGCGATGCTCGTAGCTCTCCAACTCCTTGGCGAGTTGCTCCTTCATCGAGCCTTCGCCGAGTTCGACGGCCTTGCTCGACCATTTTTTGGCCGTGTCGAAATCGCCCGTCTCCGCGTAGGCGGAGGCCAGCGTGCTCAAAATATGGGCCTGCTTGTAGTCGGTGACCTCGCAGGCTTTCGTCGCCAGCTCGATCGCCCGCTTGCCGTTTCGCAGTTGGTCCTCGGGCGAGGTCGCCAGCAGCCAGGCCAGGTTGTTCAAGACGCCGCTGTTGGCGGGATCGAGTTTCAACGCCTGCTCGTAATCTTCCAGGGCCTTGTCTTGTTTGCCGAGGTTCAGATAAGTGTCGGCCCGGCCCTGGTAGGCGAACCAGTTCTGCGGCTCGCCGGCAATCGTCTGGCTATAGGCGTCGATGGCCCGCTGGGATTCGTTCTTCGCGCCGTACAGCAATGCCAGCCGCAGCGAAAGGCTGGAATCGTCGGGCGTCAGATCGTGCATGCGTTCGAGCTGCGGCAAAACTTCGTCGGTCTTCTTCGTGTTGGCGACCGCCGCCGCCCACAACCGCAGCGCATCGGCCGAACCGGGCGCCAGCGCGATCAACTGTTCGGCGTCGGCCAAGGCTTTGTCCCATTCCTCGCCCTGCGCGTAGAGCTGCCCGCGAAGCAGCAGCGCAAACATGAACCCTGGCGAGATTTGCAGTGCGTGGCTGACGTCCTCGATCGCCTGCCGTCGGTCGCCGGCCAGAAAACTCACGCGACCGCGCTGCACCAGCGGCACGGGCGAATCGGGATCCAGTTCGGCGGCCTTGGTCAGGCTGGCCCGCGCCTCGTCCCACTTTTCGAGCATCGCGTAAGCCAGCCCTGCGGCTTCGTGCGCCGCTGCATCGTCCGGGTCGAGCTTGATGGCGGCGGCGAAGTCGGCCAGCGCTTCTTGCGGCTTGTTCAAGGCAATATAAACGTTGCCGCGATCTCGCAGCGTCTGGGGATTATCGGAAGCGAGCTCGATCGATTGGTTGAGATCGGCCAGCTTCTTGTCCTTCTCGCTTTGTGCGGAGGCCCTCAGACGCAGCGCCTCGGCCAACTCGAGTTGTCGGCCGAATCGTTCCGCGGGCTCTTCCTTGAGCAGCTTGACGGCCTGGTCCAGCGCGGCCTTGGCGAGTTTCGCGTTGCCGAGCGGCATCAATTGCAGCTTGCCCATCAGCAATTGCGCCGGCGCCAAATCGGGATTCGCCTTCAGAGCTTCTTGAAGTTCGCTGACCGCCAACTGCCAGCGTTGAATGCCTTGATTATCGACGTTTCTGCCTTCCACAATCGGCTCGCTGACGAACTCGGCCCGCTTGTACAGCGTCGAGGCCAGCAATTGCTTGGCGAAGGCGGCGTTTTCCTTGCTCAGTCCCTTGGCCAGCGCGCTTTGGCAAAGCTCGGCCACGGCGCCCAGTTCGCGGAACGATTCGGCCGACAACTTGGTCTCGATCGCTTTGTCCAAGTCCTCTTGGCCGGCGTCTTCCGCCCAGGCCGGCGAAACAGCCAAAAGACCGATCAGGAACGCGACGAGCGGGCGTTGGATTGCGCGGGTCGGCATGGCAGAAAATCCTCGCTGCTGGGAGGGGGGCGGCTGAAAGTTCAGTTTTCAAGCTCATTATGACGAGAAACGCCAGATTCCGCTATCGGAGCTTCCCGCAGACGGCGATTGCCAATGTCGGGCAGACCCGGAGGCTGACGCCTCCGGCTCGCCTGCGCGTGCTCGATTTGGCGAGCGGGGGGTGTTCAGCCCCCCGGTGTTCAGCCCCCCGGTGTTCAGCCCCCCGGTGTTCAGCCCCCCGGTGTTCAGCCCCCCGGTGTTCGGCCCCCAGTCACGCTGGAACCGCGCGGCGTGTTGCCCATGTCGGAAAGACCCGGAGGCTGACGCCTCCGGCTCGCCTGCGCGTCTTCGGCGCGACCCTTTTTTCCATCCCGATGCCGGTTGAGCGTTTTCTCAAAGCGGCGCCGGCAGGTCGCGGCGGCAGAAGACCAGGGCGGCCACGATATACGCCGCCAGACCCAGGCCGATCAGCGTGCCATCGTAACGCCAACTCAGCTCCCAGACGCGTTCGGGGCTGACCGCCAGCACCTGCGGCTCGTAGGCGCCGAGAAACGTGCCGTACATCAACCATTCATAGTTTGGCGCCAGCCGGCCGACGACCTTGATGACCAACTCCACCAGGTAAAAGCCGCCCATGATACCGATTGCCCGCCAGCGATAGCTTTCGCAAGCTGAGATCATCGAACTGACCGCCGCCAGGAAGAAAGTCAACGCGAACAGGTTGCCGGCCGCCGGCACGAACGCCGCGATGGAGACTTCATCGGCCAGCTTACAGGCGACTACGCCTTGCGCCGTGCCTAGCCAGGCGGCGATCGCCAGGACCGCGGCGCCGAGCGTGGTGACGATGGCGTGAACGGTCAGTACTGCCAGCCGGCTCACCGGCTGGGCCAGCAGCATTTCCATCGTGCCGCGGCCGATCTCGCCGGCCACGCAATCGCTGCCGCGGGCCAAGGCCCAACTGAGCACCGCAAACACCGCCACCGGATCGATGTAGGCCAGCGCGATACGGCCCGTGTCGGTCGCCAGTTTGGCGATCGGCAAATGGATCATCGAGCGAAATTCGCCCGGCAGGGCTTGCATGATGATTTTATAGGCGCCCAGGTCGACGAGGCTGGTCAGCCAGACGAACAGCCAATTGAACGCGAACATCAGCACCGTCAGCGCCAACAGCAAGGCCCGGGCCTCGCGAAACGCTTTCGACCACAGCGCCCGATTCATGCCTGAGCCTCGCGCGTGGCGGTTCGCTGCTTGCGGACGAGCAAATCGGCGTGGCGACTTTCGCTTCCGTTTGCCGACGTCTGGGCAATCTTGCTTCCCAAGCCGTTGCCGTCGAGCGGATGAAACTGATCGTAAACGGCCCGCAACCCCAGCGGCTCGATCGTGACCTCCGCCAGCGGCAGCGTCGCCAGCCAACCGAGCAGCGGCGAAAGCTCGCCCGGCGTGTCGATCACGACGTCGCCGTTGACGGCCGAGACCGTCAATTGATCGGCCAGCGCCGCCGGGGCGGCCGAGAGCGGTCCGGTGAGGCGAGCCTTGATGCGGTGCTGCCGGCGCAGGTCGGCCACGCGCTCGACGTGTACCAATTCTCCGCGGCGCATGATGCCGACGCGGTCGCAAGCCTGCTCGGCTTCGTCCATCACGTGCGACGAGAAGATCACCGTGCGGCCTGCCGCTCGCGCTTCGCGAACCAGGGCCAACACTTCGCTGCGCACGTTGGGGTCGAGATTGGCCGTCGGCTCGTCGAGGATCGCCAGCGGCGTGTCGGCGGCCAGCACCCCGGCCAGCGCCAGCTTTTGCCGCATGCCCGTGGAGAGCATCGAGACCTTCGGCGAGAGGTCCAATTGCAGCCGCTCAGCCAGATCCAAGGCCCGCTGGAAATCGGCGCCGGGGCGGACGCGGCAAAAGAACTGCAGCACCTCGCGGCCGCGCATCTGGCGAAACAAGCGGGCATCGCCCGGCAAATAGCCGACGCGGGCGTGTACCGCTACGCTCTGGCGATAACAATCCAGGCCGTCGATCCAGGCCGAGCCGGACGTGGGCCGCAGAAAGCCCATTAGCAAGCGGATCAGCGTAGTCTTGCCCGATCCGTTCGGCCCCAAAAGGCCGTAGACTTCGCCGCGGTCGATCTCAAGGCAGCAGCCGTTCAAGGCCGTTGCCTTGCCGTAACGCTTGGTCAGCGAACGAGTTTCTACGTGAAGCGCCGATTCTTCTGGAGCACCCTGCATCTAGCCAGCGTGGTTGAGCCTTTCGAAGTTGTCAAGGCCGGGGAGACCGCGCCTCTGTCAGGCTGGAAAGCCTGACCTACTCCTGGTTGTATAGGGCCCCTGAGCATGAAACCGCAGGCCGTCCGCTTCCCGCAGCTTTTCATCTTTCACCCTTCATCCTTCCGCCAGTCAACTGGTAGTAGCCGAAATCGTCGATCGCCGGCAGCCGGCGCAGCGTTTCCTCGGGCAACTTGCAACTCGCGGCGATGTCAGCCCAATCGGCCTTGTGAGGCGCAATCACGTAGAGCCAGGCCCCCGCTTCGCCGGGCCGAGCCGGTCCGGCGGCCAACGGCACGCCTGCGAGCTTGAAGTAATAAATCAGATTCCAATGGTCCTCTTTGGCGTAGCAGACTCGATACGGCCGGCCGTCGGCCGTCAACTTTTGCACGCGATCGATGACCGCCGCCGGATGGTAATCGGCCGCGTAGTAGTTGAAATAACCGTCGTGGGCGCCCGGATGCTCGCGACAGTAGGCGTCGAGCCGGTTGGGATACGTGGCTATTTGCGGCGCCAGTACGGCGACGACGACCAACGCAACGCCCAGCGACGCCGCTTCCGCCGCTCGCACGCTGTTCCAGGAAATCGCTCGGAGCAATTCGCCGAGCGTCCAGGCTTGGGCCAGAGCCATCAGGGGCAGCAGCGGGCAGAAATTGCGCGCGAAGGGGCTGATGCCGAGTCCGGCCGTCAGCAGGAACGCGCCGCCGAACACGGCCGCAGCCAACAGCGGCGCGGCGGGCGAAGCGACCTCTTGCCGGCGGATGCGCCGCACGATCCAAACAAGCAAGCCCGCCAAGAACAGTGGCAAAAGCAAAAGCATGTCGTGCATCGCCGGCTTCAGAAAGGCTTTCATCGCGGCCAAGAGCGCCGACGGCGAAAAGTGCGTGCTCGGGCCGCGATGCTCGAGCACCTGCCGGGCGATCGGCGCGTAGAGCAGCGCCGCCAGCAACAGCGCCGCGGCCCAGGCGGCAGTGGCCTCAAGCAGCATGCGAGCGCTTGCAGTGTGCTGATTTGGCGACTCCGCGCTCGCCCGCCCGTGGCGCGACGTCCCTAGCCAAATCAAAGCGGCTCCGGCGAGCGGCGCGAAAAACAGCAGGTTCGTCGGCATTACATAGAGAAACGCCGCGCCGACGAAGCCGACTTGCAGAAGCCGCGAGATACGCGTTCCGCCTTCAAGCGGAATCGCCAGATTCACCAGCCAGGCGAACAGGAACATCGACAGCGCATAGCCGCGGACCTGAATTGCATGAATCAAAAACATCTGGTTCAGCCCTAAGAGCAGCGTCGCCAGCACGGCCAGCGTGCGATTGCCCAAGTGCCAGGCGGCCCGGAACGTCATCGCCAGCGCGCCGATGGAAAATGCCAGCGACGGCAGCCGCAGCGCGAACTCGGCCGACGAAAACTCCTGCACGACCCACAGCACGAGCGAGTACAGCACGTGGTTGTTAGGCGCCGAATAGTCGGCGACGATCTTTCGCGGCCCGGCGGCGGCGAACATCACCAGCGTATAAATCTCGTCGTGCCACAAGTCGAGATTCAACCGCCCGGCGCACAGCGCGATCGGCCCGCCGGCAGCCAGCAGAAACCACTGCCAGGGCGGAATCGGCCGCGCTTGAGCGGCGGGCGGCGGCCGGTCGGCCTTGGGTCGAGTGTTGCGGCGAGAAGTCATCGTCTGGCGGCGCCAAAGTAGGTTATGCTTCAGCATAACCGAATTACGAGGCGCGGTATGCTGAAGCATAACCTACGCCTTATCGCCCCGGCGGCTTGCTCGCAATCGTTAACGTAGCAGGCACACTCCTGTGTGCCGTCGCCGACACTTGCATGGCGCCCAAACGCGACGCCGGTTACGGCACATGGAATGTGCCTACTACTTTGCGGCCGCGGACGGCACATCGAATGTGCCTACTACTTTGGCTGCGGCTTCGCCGTGCCGCCGCCTACCGATTGAACAAAAACGCCGGGCTGTTCAATAGCGCCCAAGCCAAGTCTTGGGCGCCGAGCAGGCGACAAGCTTCGGGCTGCTTGGCGGCTTCGGAGGATGAGGCCGAAAGCCGGGCGAGCTCGGGATCGATCGAGCGGTAGTATTTGCTCAGTTCCGCCTGTTGCTCGGCCGTGCGCTGGTCGGCCGCGACAGCCAGAATGGCGGCGATCGGCGCCGGGGGGCCTTCGAGCCGCAAGGGACGCTTCGATGCCGTGACCGAAATGCGGAACCGACCGATCGTGTGCTGGCCGCCGAATTGCTGGTCGAGCGTGACGGTCAACAGCGTGCCGCCAGCCGCGCCGACGTCTGCCGCCGTCTCGAAGACGGCCGTATGCGGCTCGCCGAACTTCGGCGCCACCGCCCAGCCGCTGGAACCGGCCGCGTTGCCGTCAATCGCCAGCGAGGCCGGGAAACCCTGTTGGGCAAAATCGGACGCGGCGTTTTGCAATGCCATCGGCTTCGCTTGCGCGGCTTCGGCGGCGGGCGCCGCGGCGAGTCGCACTTCGTTGAGCACCAAGTTGCCATTGGGCGCCCGGCCCGGCCCCTTGGCCGGCAGGCTGTCGTCGGGCAACAACTCCAGTTTCAGACCTGTGATTCCGGCCAGGTCGGTTTTGGCGACGAACGTGTAACCGTCGGTCGGCGGATTGGCGCCGGTCACAAGGATCGAGCCGTCAGGTTGCTTCGCCAGCGTGGCGCCGCCGGTGGAGGTCAGCGAAGTCGGATCGAGAACTTGCCAAACCGGCGCGGCCTGGTTTTGCTCCCATTCGGCTTGCTTTGCCGGCAGTTGTTCGCGCTCGTAGGTCGCCAACGCGGCAATGTTCTTTTGCTGTTCTTCCTGCTCGGCCTTGATCGCTTCGAGCGAAGCGGCGACTTCCGCGTCGCTCGGCAGCCGGCAGAGCACCGACAAGAAGATTTGCTCGACCACCTTGCGGTCATCCTTTTCGGCGGCGACCAGCTTGGCGATGCCGCCCGTCGGCGCCGCGATGGCGTCGGCAATCGTCGGGCCGTTGACCAGGTTCAGCGCCTGACCCAGCATCACGCCGGTCGAACGTTCGCATTCGCACGCGCTTTCGCGCGGCGGCTTGCCGAACAGGTTCAAGAAGCCGTCGGGCAATTGTATCTGGCTGTCGGGCAGTTGGGCGGCCAGAAAGCTGCTCGGCACGCCCGGCAGCCGGTTCTCGACGCCTGTGGCGCGGTGGACCGCGTCGTAGAGCGTTTCGGCCGGCAGGCGGCGGGCGATGGCATGCGAGTAGTTGATCTCGTCGTCCTGGTTCCACTCGTTCGTGGACAGCGAATGCTGATAGATACGCGACTTGCAGATCGTGCGGAACAGGTTCTGCACGTCAAAGCCGCTGGAAATGAATTCCTGCGTCAGCCGGTCGAGCAGTTCGGGATTCGTCGGCGGGTTGCCGGCCCGGATGTCGTCCAGCGGCTCGATGATGCCCGCGCCCAGCAGATAGCCCCAGATGCGGTTCACGTAGCTCTTGGCGAAATAGGGATTGTCCTTCGACGTGATCCAGCGGGCCAGTTGCTCGCGGCGCGAAGCTTCGCCAGGAACCTTGCCCGGATGTTCGTAGGGGAACTTCGGCGGCGCGACTTGTCCGGTGCGGACGTGCTTGACGTCACCGCCGCCGGCATCGTACACGACTTCGACCAGCGGCAAGGGCTGCTCGACCGCGGTGCCGCCGATGTTGCGCCCGGCGAATTCTGGCGACGGCTTGCGTCCGACCTGCGCGAAGTAAGCCGCCAGGTTGTAATACTGATCCTGCGTCCAGCGCTCGAACGGATGATCGTGGCACTTGTTGCAACTGAACCGCACGGCCAGGAACAACTGCGTGGTGTTTTCCATCGCGTCGCCCGGATCGCGCAGCACTTTGAAATACGAGGCGGGCGGATTGTCGAGCGTCGAGCCGCTGGCCGTCAGAATCGTATAGACGAACTGGTCGTAGGGCATGTTGCGGGCCACCGCCTGCTCGATCCAGTTGCGAAAGGCCCAGGCGCCTTCTTCGCCCAGGAACTTGCGGTTCACCTGCAGAAGGTCGGCCCATTTGTTGGTCCAATGCTCGACGAATTCGCGGCTGCCGACGAGCCGGTCGATCAGTTCGTCTCGCTTCAACTTCGCGTCGCGGGCGTCGGCCAGAAACGCCCGAACTTCGTCTGGATTGGGCGGAAGGCCGATCAGGTCGAGATAGACGCGGCGCAGGAACTCGGCGTCGGTCGACAACTCGCTGGGCAAAACTTTGACTTTCTTGAGCTTGTTGTAGACCAGGGCGTCGATGTAGTTGTTCTCCGGCGCGTCGCGCCACTCGAAGCCGCTGCGGTCGCCCATCACCACCACGGTCGTCGCTGCATAGGCGCCTTCGTAGCGGGCCAGCATCGCCGCTTCCCCGCGGCGCACGGCGGTCGCCAGGCCCTGCTTGTCGACCTCGACTTTTTCGCTCAGGCTGCTCTCGACGAAGGCTTCGGCCGTCACGTCGCGCACCTGGCCGTCGGTAAATGTGGCCAGCACGCGAAGCTGCTGCCGCATGCCTTGCAGAGGGATCACGGGGTTTTGGGGAAAGATTTCGATGCCAGCCACGCGCGGGCTGTCGAGATCGAGCTTGACGCCTCCGGCGATCCAGGCCCTGAGCAGTTCGTAATACGGCTCGCCGCGGCGCGTCAGCACGCCGCCCATGTGCGGCACGCCGCCGGCCGGCTTCAAGAGCATCAGGCTTTGATCGGGCGCCGCGCGGTTGAAGCGGCGGCCGGCCAGGTCGTCGGTCAAGGCCCGGTGGTCGAACAGCGGATCGTAACCGCGCAGCGACAGCTTAAAGCCGTTCTTGCCGTTGGCCGAACCGTGGCACGTGCCCGCGTTGCAGCCCAGCTTCGAAAGCACGGGGCCCACGTCGCTGACGTAGCTCACGGCGAAGGGCTCTTTTTGTCCGCTCACGACGACGGGCACTGCAACGCTCTGTCCGCCAATCGTGAATTTCAATTCAGCGGCGCCATCGGCTTGCGGGCGAAGCATGCCGGTCGGCGACACGCTGGCAACACTCGCAGGCGCCTCGACTTGGGCCATTCGCGTGACGTCGATCCGCTCGCCGGTGTCGAGTTCGGCGGTCAACAAGAGTTGAGCGTAGTCGTAAGGATGCTTGAGCTGCACGGCTGCCGGCGTGGCCTCGATGCGAACGACGCTGCGGCCCGGCGGCAATTGTTCGGGCTTTCGCTCGGATGCTTCTTCGCCACGCGCCAACGACCCCAAGCCTGCCACGACCGCCGCCACGGCCCACAGACGCCCAAGTTTCAAACCGTAAACGTGCATGCCTTGCATCCTTTGAAGGAAACCCGCAAGCGTCGCAACCCAAACCGCATTGAACTGAAACGAAGTCCACTGCCTGGGGCATCGCTTCGCTCTGCCGCCAGCCACCCTGTCTGCCACCTACCGCCTGCCGTCTACCGCCTACCGTCTACCGTCTACTTATTCCCCGCCACCTGCGGCGAGAGCGGGACCGGCACGAACTCTTTCAACAGCGTCCCGTTCTCAGGATCGAACAGCCGTACCTGGCCGTCGAAGCCGCCGACGGCCACGACCTTTCCGTCGGGCCTGTAGGCGACGGCGTACACGGCGCCGTACCGATCGGCGAACTTGGCCACCAGCTTGCCGTCGGCTTCCTGCAACACGCGTACTTCGCCGCGGCCGTCGCTGCTGCTGCCGATGACCACGCGCGTTGCGTCGGGGCTGTACCCGACGGCGAAAATCCGGCCCGGCACGGCCTGGGCGTTGAACCGCGTAATGCGATTGAAGTCGTCGCCGATCACGCGGGCCTGCGTGCGATACATCTGGTAAATCTTGGGCACGCCGTCGGCGCCGCCGATCAGCAGTTCGTCTTTCTTCGGATGGCGGTCGACGGCCATCAGTCCGCCTTTCAAGGCGCCGGGCGTGATGCTGGTGATATTGTCGACGAACCGCTGCGTGGCCACTTCGGTCAGCTTCATCGAGCCGTCGCGGCTGACCGAGACGACGTGCGAATCGTCCGTCGAAAAAGCCGTGTCGAGCGCCCAGTCGCTATGCGCGCCTTGATACAACACCTGTTTGCCGGTCTTGGCGTCGATGGCCCGCACCGTGTTATCGGCGCAGCCGAAGGCGACTTTGCTTCCATCAGAAGCCCAACTGGCGCCGTACACCGTGTCGTAAGTCACCGGCACGGAAAGCACCAAGGAGGGACGGGCGCCCTCGCCCGTCGATCCCAAGGAGGGACGGGCACCCTCGCCCGTCGATCCGGCCTTCGCGGCGACATCCCAGATTTGCACTTCGCCGAAGCGGCCGGGCGAACCGCCGGTAACGGCCAGGAACTTGCCGTCGGGCGAGAACACGGCCGACTCGATCCGCTCGGAAAGTCCGACCAGCCGGGCGACGACTCCGCTACCGTCGGCCTGATGCAGCACTACTTCGTGAAATCCCGAGACCGCCAGCAGCGAACCGTCGGGCGAAAAACGCAACGAAGTAATCACCGGCGCCAGGCTGTAGACCGGCGGGTGGTCCATGTCGACGGCGGCCTCCGCCATGTCGGGCGAATCGTCTTCGGCGCCTTCGGCCACCCAGCGCTCGATCAATACGATTTGCTCGGACTTGAGCGGATCGCCCCCTTTGGGCATGGCCGGCGGGCGATCGCCTTCAGGCAGCAACTGCGAAATCAAAAAGCTCTCGTCCGGCTTTCCGGGGACGAAAGCGGGCTCCTGGCTGTCGCCCCCTTTCTGCATTTCGGCCAGGCTCGTCATCGCGAGGCCGCCCTGACGCTTGGCCGGCTGATGGCAGCCTTGGCAGCGCTGCTGAAAGATCGGCCGAATGTCCTTGAAATAACTGACCTTGGCGCCCTGGTCCGCGGCGGGGTCGGCGGCCAGAGCAGAGCGGCGGCTCGGCAGTGTTGCGATGTGCAATGCCAAGATAAAAAATGCCAGCCAACAAGCTAATCGAAAAACGCGAAAAACGTTCATCGGCATCGTCCCCGCAGGTCGACCGAAGTCTTGCGGATTTTTAAGCGTTAGAGCGTAACCCATAGGCAGGTTGTTATGCTATCATGGGCGAAGCATGAAAAGCTATAGGCGGCCCAGGTAAAGGGCGCCGCTGCGTTGAATCCCAGGCCGAAGGAGGAAATGCGATGCGCTTGTTCGAACTCGCCTTCTCAACCGCCGCGACCGTGCGATTGTTGCGAGCCGCGAAATTTGGCCTGGCCGCGATGCTGGCGCTTGCCTGCCTGTCTTGGACCTCGCCCGCCGAAGCTCGGGGACGCGGCAATGCCGCTGGCCGATACGCGATGCAGATGTTGAAGAAGGAACAAGCGTTCTTTGCCAAGCAGATGGCGGCCTATCAAAAGCAGCAGAAAGCGCAGTACGAAGCGTTCATGAAACGCTTCGATACCAACGGCAACGGCAAGATCGACGGCAAGGAAAAAGGCCCCGCGAAGAAATACTTGCGCGAGCTGGAACTGGGCAAGAACCCCGACAAGATGCCGATTCCAAGCTCGACTTCGAGTTTCGACACGTCAAGGTCGAAGGCGAAGGCGAAGGCGAAGGCAAAGTCCAAGTCGAAGAAGTAGTCGCCGACCGCGGCGATCATCAACCGCGGCCGACATAGAGCTGTTGGCTGGGCAGCACGATCGCCTCGAGCATTTCTACGTGCGGCGGCAGCGTGGCCATCAACACGGCGACTTCAGCGATCTCATCGACCGTCATCATCGGCTCGGCGTCTTCCGGCCGGTCGGTCAGCCGGCGTTCGACCTGGATATTGCCTGGGTGCAGGCAACCGCAGGTGATGCCGTGCTCGCGCCCTTCAAGGGCCGTGACCTGCGTCAATCCCCAGAGACCGTGCTTCGAAGCCGAGTAGGGCGCCGAACCGAAGCGCACGCGTTGCGCCGAGATCGAGCCGACGTTGATGATCCGCCCGCCGCCTTGCGGTTTCATCACGCGGATGGCCGCCCGCGTGCAGAGAAACGGCGCCCGCAAATTGATCGCGATCACCTTGTCCCAAGCCTCGACCGAAAGCTCCTCGAGCGGGCCGCCGTCGAACGCGCCGGCGTTGTTGACCAGGAGATCGAGGCGGCCGAACGTCTGCTGCACGCGGGCGAACAGCGTCTCGACCTGCTGCTCGTCGGTGATATCGGCCGGCAAAACGAGCACGTCGACGTTCAGATCGCGAATTTCCGCGGCGGCCGAGTTGAGTTCGCTTTCGCTGCGCGCGACCAGCGCCAGCGAGGCGCCTTCTCGCGCCAGGCCGCGAGCGATGCCCCGGCCGATGCCGCGGCCGGCGCCAGTCACGATCGCCGTTTTGCCAGCTAACTTGCTCATTCGAATTAGATCGAGAGGTCTCGGAAGCCTGGAAAAAGCCGGGAGTTTTACAGGGCGTCACGATAGCAGCGTTACGCGCAGGCGTCAATTTTCTTTCACGTTACGCGCATTTCACGACTCGCGCGTACCCAATTCACGTGAAAGCGCGTAACAATCAAGATACGCGACAGTAATCCTTTACGTAGCCCAGGCATTTATGCCTGGGAATTCGTACGGTGAACGCAACCTTTTTTCCGCCCGGCGCCCGACGAGCCAACGACTCGTCGGGCGCCGGGCGGATTGGGGTTTGAAATGGCATGCCGGATCCCAGGCATGAATGCCTGTGCTTCGTAAAAGGATGCCAGCGTTCGCCTACGTCTCGCAGGTCACGATCCAGCCGTTTGCCCGCAGGCGGCCGAGGAGCCACGGCCGCTTCAAGGCGTGCCGCCGCTGGGTGTCGAGCGCGATGCACTCGACGATGCGAAACCCGGCCGAACGCAAATCGGCGAACAACTCGCGGCGCGTGAAGACGTGCAAAAACATCTTGGGGATGCCGCGATAGTCGAAGAACTTGTCGCCCGGCTCCTGGTTGCGGCGGACGTGCGCTCCGAACCAATTCTCCAACAGCCACCATCGCCCTTGCGGGTCGAATAGACAGTACCAGCGATTGTGAACGTGCAGCACGAACTTGCCGCCGGGCTTGAGAATTCGTTTGGCGTGCCTGAGCGCTTGCCGCCGATGCTCGCGGCCGCGGATCATGCCCAGCGTGCTGAACATCGAGATGCAATAGTCGGCGGCGCCGTCTCGGATGAAGCCGAGTTCGGTCATGTTCGCCAGCACGCGGTCGATCGGCAGGTCTTCGGCGTCGCCCTTGTCGCCGACCACTTCAAGCATCGGAATCGACAGATCGACGGCCAGGCCGCGATAGCCTCGGCGAGCGAATGGAACCAGCAGCCGCCCGGTGCCGCAGCCCAAGTCGACCAGCAGCCCGGGCCGCGTGAAATGCTTTTCGAGCACGGCTAAGTCGAAGTCGAACAGGCTGTTGTGAGCGAAGTATTCGTCGTAGTCGTCGGCGATGTGGTCGGCCTGGGCATATTGCCATAAACCGCGCGTGATGCCAGGCGGAAGCCGCCACGAAGGCAAGTCGGAGGAAGGAGTCAACGATGCGATTCCGTGGATGTTTAAAGCCAAGCCCGCGGGATTACTCTCCGTGGGTTTTACCGCGCCACAGCCACCGGCTATCATGCGCCTATGAGGCGAAGGTTTCAGTTCAGTTTGAGCCGGCTATTCTCGGTGACCGCATGCATGGCGGTCGCAGCTTGGTCAGGGAAACATGCTTTCTTGATGCCGCGTTCTGGCGATACTGCGGCGTGGGCTTTTATTTCCGGAACGTCCTTCATTGCGGCGATCGGCATTCTCACCCGAAGCGTTGAGTGGGTTGTCATGGCCGCATGCATTGCCATCCTCTTTATTTTGCTGATCTCGTGATTCCCAACTCCCGGACCTCCGCAACTTTGGCAGTTAAAATCTACCGGACCGGCTAAGGCAGGCGTTACGGGTTCCTCTTCTCTGTTCGGGCTGACCATGGCGAGCGTCGATTTCGCAGCGGTACGGCGCGCCATTCCGATTGCTCGGGTTTTGGAGTTGCTTCGCTTCGAGCCATCGATGCGCCGCGGCGATCAGCTCCGCGGCCCGTGTCCCCTTCACGGCTCAAAGCGGCCCGACAGCCGCTCTTTCTCGGTAAACTTAACCAAAAACGCCTTCCGCTGCTTCGTCTGCGGCGCCGCCGGCAATCAGCTTGACCTCTGGCGGATGGCAATGCAATTGCCCCTGCGGGAGGCCGCGGTCGATCTTGCCAGCCGACTTGATGTTCCGCTGCCGCCGCGCACGGCTACAGCCAAGCCCGCGGCCAAAGCCGAACAGAGAAGAGGAACCCGTCTTCCGCCAGCCCCGTAACCCTGCCATCCATTCCCACACAATTCTCGGAAGACCGGGTTAAGTCATGCCCCGACCACAATTCAGCATCCGAACGTTGCTCTGGCTGACACTCGTCGTGGCGGCGTTCTTGCGAGGAATCTGCTTCGAGAAAGAGCGGGCGAGGATGGCTAGCCTGAAACCAATGACGGTCAAGGAATGGCTTGAGATTCCGCGACCCAGTAACGCTAGGCCAGCACCACTAAAATAGCTCACTACCGGCCATTCCGGGCGGTTGCTGGGGGATGGAGCGACCAGTATAATTCGCGTTTCCTATCGCCTACAAGATAGTCCGCCGCCTCACTGGGAGGCGGCTTGGAACTCAAGGAGAATTGTCCGTGGCTATTCGCGTCGCAATCAACGGTTTCGGTCGGATCGGCCGATTGGTGTTTCGCAACCTGATCTCGCGCCCCGACGAATTCGAGGTCGTGGCGATCAACGATCTGACCGATAACAAGATGTTGGCGACGCTGCTCAAGTACGACAGCACCCACCGCCGCTTCCCCGGCACGGTCGGCTACGACGAACACAATCTGATCGTCAACGGCAAGAAGATTCGGGCCCTGGCCGAGCGCGACCCGGCCAAGCTGCCTTGGGGCGAATTGAAGGTCGACGTGGCCGTCGAGAGCACGGGCATATTCACCGGCCGGGCCAAAGACGGCAAAGCCGGCTACGACACGCACCTGGCCGCCGGCGCCAAACGAGTCGTGCTCAGCGCCCCGGCCAACGACGGCGCCGATCTGACCTGCGTGCTGGGCGTGAACGACGATAAGCTCTCGGCCAGCCACAAGTGCATCTCCAACGCAAGCTGCACCACGAACTGTCTGGCCCCGCTGGCCAAGGTGCTGCACGAAAAGTTCGGCATCGAGAAGGGCCTGATGACCACGGTCCACGCCTACACGAACGACCAGAACGTGCAGGACCTGCCGCACAAAGACCCGTACCGGGCCCGCGCCGCCGCCCAGAACATCATTCCCACCTCGACCGGCGCCGCCAAGGCCGTCGGGCTGGTGATCCCCGAACTGCAAGGCAAGCTGACCGGCATCGCCTTGCGCGTGCCGGTGCCGACCGGCAGCGTGGTCGACCTGACCGCCGTGATGAAGCGCGACGTGACCGCCAAGGAAGTGAACGAGGCCGTCAAGGCCGCCGCCGAAGGCAAGCTGAAAGGCATTCTGGAATACACCGAAGACCCGATCGTCTCCAGCGACATCATCGGCGACCCGCACAGCTCGATCTTCGCCGCCGACTTCACCCAAGTCATCGGCGGCAACTTGTTGAAGGTCGTCAGTTGGTACGACAACGAATGGGGCTACAGCTGCCGCACCGTCGATTTGATTTCGCGCGTGGGCAAGCTGTAAGAGCGCAGCATAATTTGCGTGGCGTAGCGGTGCGCCGGAAGTTCACCACGGAGACACGGAGAGCACGGAGCGGCGAAGCCGCAACCAGAGTCGCTTTTCGCTCCGCGAAAAGGCATGCATTTAGATCTCGCCTGCGCTCTTAATGTGCTAATTGCGTCGCGATTTCTTTTTTGAAGTCGAGAGCGTGGGAGCCAGCCATGCTTGCGACTGTGCCGTCTTTTGAAATGATTATGGCGACCGGAACCACGCTCACGCCGACAGCCTTCAGTTCGTCGAGACTGACGGCAAGATTTCGCGTCTTGTTCCATTTCTGCTTGCGGACCGTGTCGGCGGCGCGGGACAGATCGGCGTCGACAGTCACGGTGATTAGCTCTACCTCATCAGCCCACTCCGGATGCTCACCGGCGATCTTCTGCAGCTTTGCGACAGGTTGGTAGCAAGTCGCACACCACGAGGCCCAGAAATCGACCACGACGACTTTTCCGCGATGGTCGGAAAGCCTTTCAGTCGAGGCGCCGTCGAAGGACGACAATTTGAGGTCGGCAACGGGCTTTCCGACGAACGATTCGTAAGTTGCAGCCGCGACTCCTTGAAGCTCGAGGGCCGCTCGTTTCAGTGTGACGCTGATCCTAGAGTCGTCGGCCGCTCGCACGATCATCAATGTAACTTCCGTTCCGACTGGGCCGCGAATCAGGCTTGCGGCTTCTCCCACCGTCTTGTCCTTCAACGTGGTCTGCTTGCCGTCGGCATCGACCGATGCCAACATATCCCCTTCATGGATTTCTTCGCATTCGTCAGCGGGCGAGTCGGGGAGGACCGCACCGACCAGCAGGCGCTCGCCTTCGCGTCTTAACGCGATGCCCACGCCGGACAGCACCGGATAACTCTTGAATTCTTCGGCTTGTGACCGCGCGCTCTCTGTGACCAGCAAGATGACGATCAGACGTGTGACCAAAGCTCCTGCTCGGCGACCATTCGGCATAGAACACCTCACTTCATAGAGTAACGGTCCTAGCTTGTTCTCTGCGCACGCAGCTTCATTGCAAGGCACAAGCGAGGACGCTCTCGGACGCGCGCCAAGACGACATGCTAACCTAATGCCTCGTCCTTGGCTGGGCAAGGCAGGATGCGGGCAGCAGCGGCCGATGCCAGCCGCTTACCGGAGGTTTGTAATCGTGATAGTACGTTACCGATACGGGGTCCACTTCGCCCCTGAGCTGCGACCGGTGCGTTCGCTCTTGGGCCGCTCGGTTTTGCGAGCGGCGGCGTCGGAACTTTCGGCCTCGGCGTCGTCGGGAGCCGGGCGAATGGCGGTGGCCTTGGCGCGAGGAGGACTGGCGGCGTCGGGCGAGGCGATGTCGGGGCCTGGCAGCGGTTGGTCGATCTTGGTCCAGGCCGGGGCGGAATCATTCGTACCGGAATCGCCGGGCAGGCGGACCTCGATCTGTTTTTCCAGTTGTAGCTTCTTGCCTTCGAGCGTCGTGAAGCGAACGTACACGTTCAGCGTGCGGTTGGCGGGCGGGCCGTGCGGCCAGCGCAGGTCGAAGTGCAGCCCGTCGCCCAGCGGCGTGCGCTTGATGTGCTCGGCGGCTTCATCGACGGTGAAATCCCAGCGGGCGACGCGAGCGGCTTCGCCTTCCTGGGCCGGATCGAGCACCACTACCGAGACGTCGCCGGGCGCCTCGATCAACTGGCCGCTGGCGTCGAGCGGCTCGATCACGACCATCAGACCCTCGTCGCCCGGCTTGTCGTCGACGTTGTGGCCGCCGGTCAACTTGCGGTTCAGCGAGATTTGCGTCACCGTCTCGTCGCCGGCCGTTTTATCGTCGGCGGAGTTATCTTCGGCGGGGGCTTCGTCTTCGACCGGCTTCTCGAATTGGGGCAGTTCCGTGTTGGATTCGCCCGGCACGGAGATCGCATTCGGCAGCCGGGCGTTCGAGGGCGGCGGCGCTTCGAACTCGTCGCGGCGCTGGCCATCGGGAACGTTGGGGTCGGGCGGCGAAATGACGGGCGGGCCGTCGTAAGGAGGCGGATCGCCGCCGGGCAGTTCGACGGTCGGCGGCCGCAATTCCTCGTCGTCGAGCCGCTGGCGGCGCGATTTAGCGTGCGGCGCGGGCCGCTCTTTCAGCAGCGATTGGTTCTCGCGCTGGCAGGAATCGAGCTGTTGTTGGTATTCCTCGACGAGCCCTTCGAGCTCGTAGATCTTGTCTTCCTGCATCCGCAGTTCCTGCTCCAGCAGGTCGCGGCTGATATTAGTGCGGCAGCCGCTGACTGCTATCCCTAGCAGCAGGGCGCCGGCGAAACGCCAAGCATTCATTGCGGCCTCGCGCGAAGAAATGTCGAACTAGCACGCTCTCGGGCGGCGGCCTGAAAGTTGATGCAGCCATTCCGCGCGTGCCGCCAGGCGAGGCGCCTGCGCCATGCGCGTTTGCAATCAGGACGATACCCTTCTCGTCTTGCGCGACCCGGTGCGGGAAGTGAGGTCGCGCTTGTTCGCCAGATGGCCGAAAAGGGCCTATGCCGGCTTGCCTTCCATGTGATCGATGACCTTATCGATCAGCTTGTAGTCGAGCGCCTCTTCGGCCGACATGAAGCGATCGCGGTCGGTGTCCTGCTCGATGCGTTCCAGCGGGTGGCCGGTGTGCTTGAGCAGGATGAGGTTCAGCTTCTGCTTGACCTTCTTGAATTCCTTGGCGTGGATCATGATCTCCTCGGCCGTGCCTTCCATGCCGGCCAAGGGCTGGTGGATCATGATTCGCGAGTTGGGCAGCGCGTGCCGCTTGCCGTGGGCGCCCGCCGTCAGCAGCACGGCGCCCATCGACGCGCACTGGCCGATGCAATAGGTGGCCACGTCGCAGGCCACGAACTGCATCGTGTCGTAAATCGCCAGGCCCGCGCTGACGCTGCCGCCGGGCGAATTGATGTACAGGTGGATGTCGGCCTTCGCATCTTCCGACTGCAAGAACAGCAACTGGGCGACCACCGAGTTGGCCACCTCGTCGTTGACGCCAGAGCCGAGGAAGATGATGCGGTCCTTCAGCAGCCGGCTATAGATGTCCATAGCCCGCTCTTCGCGGCCGCTCTTCTCGATCACGTAGGGGATCAAGGGCATCTTAGTCTTCTTCTTCCTCTCCGGCTTGCGAGGGGGGCTTGGTCAGAATCTCGTCGACCAGACGATATTCCTTCGCCGCCTCGGCGTGCATGTAAAAATCGCGATCGGTGTCTTTGGCGATCCGCTCGATCGGCTGTCCGGTGTGGTGCGACAAAATCTTGTTCAGCACGTCGCGGGTCTTCAAGATCTCGTCGGCCTGGATTTCGATATCCGAAACCTGGCCGCCGACCTGGCCGTAAGGCTGATGGATCATGACCTTGGCGTGCGGCAAGGCATAGCGCTTGCCCGCCGTGCCGCCGGCCAGCAGCACGGCGCCGCCGCTGGCCGCCAGGCCGACGCAATAGGTGGCCACCGGGCAGCTCAGGATCTGCATCGTGTCGTAAATCGCCAGCGTGGCGGTGACGCTGCCGCCGGGCGAGTTGATATAGAAGTGGATGTCCTTGCGGCGGTTTTCGCTCTGCAAGTACAACAGCTTCATCACCAATTCGTTGGCGTTGCCGTCGTGAATTTCCCCTTGCAGCAGAATGATGCGGTTCTCCAGCAGCAAGTCGCCCAGAGTCATCTGGCGCTGCCGCTGATAGTCGCGGTAGTTCAACTGCGGGTCGATCGGCGCTGCCATACTAATAGACGCTGTTCGACTGGCCGACGCTGTCCGACTATTACGTTCCATGCGGCAACCTAGCGGTGTTCCTGTTGGTGCGGCGTCGGAGCAGGCTCGTGGGCCTCTTGGGCTTCGGGAATTTCGGCTTCCTCGCCGCCTGCCGACTGGTCGACAGCCTCGGCATCGGCGCCCTCCAACACGTAGGGGACTTCTTCGAACGTGGCCTCGGAAAGGATCAGGTCGATCGTCTTGCGCTCGATAATCTGATTCCGCAGCGTATCCATCAAGCCGCGTTTTTCCAACTGAGCGCGGGCGCGACGCGGGCTTTCACCGCTTTGCTTGGCGATCAGTTTGATTTCGTCGTCGTAATCGCCGGGCAGATCTACGATCTTTTGATCTTCGGCGATCCGCTCCAGGACGAAATGTTCCTTGAGCGAGCGGGCGGTGTTGGTCCGGCTATTCTGCCGCAGCTCGTTCTCGTGCAGACGGATTTCGTCGTCGCTGAAGCCGCTGCGCCGCAGCTCGAGCACGGCCCGCTCCAATTCGCGAACCGATTGCCGCTTGAGCAAGGCGGGGGGCAGATCCCAATTGGCTGCCTCGGTGAGCGAGGCCAGAATTTGCTGCCGCGCAAGGCGCTGTTGCTCGTAAGCAAGCCGGCGATCGAGATTGTCCTTGATCGCGTCGCGCAGATCGCCTTCGCCCTCGAAGCCGCCCAACTGCTCCAAGAACGCGTGGCTCAGTTCCGGCAGCTCCAGCTTCTTGACTTCGAGCACCTCGAACTCGGCGGTGATCTCTTTGCCGCGCAATTGCTCGTTGGGGGCGTCTTCCGACAGCTTGGCCTTGCCAGTGCGGGTTTCGCCCGCCTTGACGCCTTGCATCAGCTTGTCGAAACCTTCCACCTTGCCGTCGCGGAAACTGAGCGTCGGACGAATGCGGATGACCTCCTCGTCGACGCTTGAGATCAGCGTGTCGCCGTCTTTGAACTTGAGGTTCATCGCCAGGTAGTCGCCGCCAGCGGCAGGCCCGTCGAACGGCGCCAACTTGCCGTGCCGGGCGAGCAGGTTCTGCAACTGCTTGTCGACGTCTTCGGCGGTGAACTCGCGCACCGGCCGTTCGATCTTCAAGCCCTGCCATTTGGGCAGCTCGAACTCCGGCCGGACTTCAATGTCGAACTCGAAGGTCATCGGCCCTTCTTCGGGCACTTCAATGGCCAACGGATTGAAGTCGGGCTCGCTGATCGGCGACAGTTCGTGCGATTCGGAAATCTGCTCGAGGCTGTCCATCAAGAGCGAGCCCTTGACCTGATCCGTCACGTCCTTGCGGAATCGCAGCTCGACAAGCTTGCGGGGGGCGCGGCCCGCCCGAAAGCCGGGCACGGCGGCCTTGTCCATCAACTCGCCGAAAGCTTTGCTGTAATAGCGGTCGATGTCCGGACGCGGAATCGTCACGGTAATATGGCGCTCGCAGGCGCTGCGAGACTGGATCTTGACCTCCAGGTCCAGCTTCTCGGCGGCTTCCGCCTGGCCTTCGTCGAGACCGACTTCGACGCCCTCGCGGGCTTCGAGTGCGTCGGAATCGGCGGTTGAATCATCTTGGGGAGGCATAAGTCCTTCTTTACGCCAAGTGGCAGCATCGGGAAAGAGAAGAGCGGGTGATGGGATTCGAACCCACGACAACGACGTTGGCAACGTCGTGCTCTACCAACTGAGCTACACCCGCCTATTATATTGCCTTACCGCGGCACGCACTCAAACGAGCCGCCTGAAACGAGCCCTTGCCGCTTCCGGCCCCCTTGACCAGCGGCCCTCTCGACCAGGCTTGCGCCCGCCCTGCCGGACTCTCTCAGCCCGGACTGAACTGGAGCGGGAATATGGGATTATAGATTTGTCCCCCCGGCTTGCAAGGGCAATCGAGCGGCTCGACGCGCCGGAACTCCGAAATGCCGCTGCCTGGCCGGAACCCTACAATTTCGGCATGCAAACGGCCAAGCTGTCGACTGCACTCGGCCGTTGCGCTCGAGATTAGGGCGGTCTCTGAGGCTGGCCGAGTTCGCCTCCGAGATTGGTCCCCGATTGCCTCTGGCGGCGAGAGAAATGTTGCGGCGCCCGTTTCGCCAGTTATAGTAAGGACTTGTGGCATAACCCTCAATTCTGAGAAGGCACACAAGCCCGCGGGCCAAGCGGGGCGTTTCGGAACCGAGACTCTTGGAGCGTGTTGCCGCGATGGAAGCCAAACTAATTGTCGTGGGCGGAAAGGCCAACAAGGCTGAAGTCCAGTTGACGCTGCCCGCCGTCATCGGGCGCGGCCGCGACGCCGATCTGACCGTGGCGCACGCCACCGTCAGCCGGCGACATTGCATGCTCTATGAACGCGACGGCGCCTTGATGGTGCGCGACAACGGTTCGCTCAACGGCACCGTGATCGAGGGCGAACGAATCCAGGAAGCCGTATTGCGGCCTGGCGCGACATTGACGGTCGGCCCTTTGACATTCCGTGCCGAATACGATCACCAGGGCAATTTTCCGAGCCTCGTCGAACCGCCGACGCTTCCGAACGTGCAAAGCGCCGTGGGCAATGTGCAGCAAGCCAATGGATCGCTGCACACGGAAGAGCCGGCGGAAGCAGCCGCCGACAGCGAGCTTGCGCTCGATCTGCCTGACACCGAGCCCCCGGTTGACGAAGAAGCGCCGAGCTTCGGTTTTCTCAGCGACCCCGCCGAAGCGCCAGCGGCACAACAGGATTCAGACTCTGAGGCGCCCCCGGTTGATGAAGAACCCGAAGGACCGAGCGGGGCCGATTCGCAGCTTCCCGAGATTACGCTGCACGATCCAGAAGATGCGCCAGCAGCGGATGAAGACTCGGGCGAGTACGCGGTGTTGACCGACTCGGCTGCTCCGTCTCTTGATTTTCCCGTAGCGGAAGTGCCCGTTGCCGGCGACGATCAGGCTCATTCGTTGACAGCGCCCTCGTCGAGCGACGCCGAAGACGCTCCAGAAAACACGCCTGCCGCCGCTGAGAATTCGTCGCAAGTCAGGATGGAAGACAGCGATGGGGCGCGAATAAAACTGTCGGCGGCGGGCTCGGCCAACACCGACAGCGATGCCGCGGCGTTCAACTTTTCGTCCGACGCGCCTGCCGCCGGTAACGCCGAGAAATCGTCGAAGCGCCCGGCCAAGCCCTCGGAATCCATGCCCGACATCAAGCTCAGGGCGGAAAAGTCCCAAGCGGCGGCAGCGGAAGATGACGAACTGAACAGTTTCTTCGACTCGATCGGCTTGGAATAGGCGGCATCCTTTGCGATTCCTCGAGCGCCGCAGGGCGAAACGCAATCCGCGGCCGCTGCTTTGCGCCACGCATTCAGCCCGCCTCGCGGCGTTCGACAGGCGTGGAGGGCGACCGGTTGGCAACCCTCCAGTGCGGAGGCCGGATTGCAGGAGTCATCGGCAGCACGAGCGGCCCCGAGGCGCCCTCGGGCGTGCCGTCCCAGGCATGCACCGCGATTTCGGCCAGAACCCGTTCGGCGACGGCGATGGCGTCGCGGCCCGCCGCGCCTGAAACGCGCGGCATGCGGCCTTCGCGGATCGCCCCGGCGAAGTCGATCAATTCGGCGGTGATTGCGTCGCACGGCTCGAGTTGAATCTGTTCCAGCGGCAGGTGCTCGGCCATCAGTCGATCTTTGAGCGAGCCTTTTTCCTCGGGGCTGAGTCGTTCGACGTCCAGTTCTCGACGCAACAACGTTTCGCTCGGGCGGACGATCGACGCGGTGCGCCCGGCAAAGTCGAGGCCGGCGAATGCGCGGCGCGTCCAGATCTGCATGGTCCGCGCGGCGCCGTAACTGGCCCGCGAAGCGTTCAGCGAGACGACGCAGCCGTTTTCGAAGCGGAGTCGAGCATGGGCGATGTCTTCGTGGCGTCCGAACAGCGAAACTCCCAGGGCCTCGACGCTCCGCAACGGAGATTGGACCAGCGACAACACCAGGTCGATGTCGTGAATCATCAAGTCGAGCACCACGCCGATGTCGGTCGAGCGGAACGAGTATGCGCTCCGCCGCACGGCTTCGACGTACTTCGGCTCTCGGACATGAGGCAACGCGGCCGTGAAAGCCGGATTGAAGCGTTCGACGTGGCCGACTTGCAAGATCGCCCCGCGACGGCGCGCAGCGTCGACGAGTTCCTCCGCCTCGGCGAGCGTCGCCGCCAGCGGCTTTTCGACCAACAGGTGTACGCCGGCGTCCAACAATTCGATCGCCACGTCGCGATGAAACTTCGTCGGAGCCGCGACGACGGCGGCGTCGATGCGGCCGAGTAACGCTCGGCAATCGGCGAAAGCCTCGGTGTGATAGGCGGCTGCCGCTTCGCAGCGACTGCTTGCGACGGGATCGACGATGCCCGCCAGGCGGAACTCCGCGAGGCCCGAGAGAATTCGGGCGTGAATCTTGCCCAGATGGCCGGCGCCGACGACAGCGATCCGCAGCGGCTTCACGCGGCTCTCCTGCGCTCGCGAGCCCGGCCGTGCTGGCCTTCTTGCTGGCTTTGTACGAAGCTCAACAGTTCGTTGACCTGCGGAACGAGTTGGTTGTTGCCGCGGAGAATTTCGCGGGCGTGGTCCAACCCGACCTTGGCCCGGTACAGCAGGCGATGGGCTTCGGCCAGGCAGTCGATGGCTTCGGGCGAAAAGTTGTTGCGTTTCAAGGCCACGACGTTAATGCAGCGCGGCCGCGTGGGGTGGCCGTCGACCAGCATGAACGGCGGGACGTCGTGCAGCACGCGGCTCAAACCGGCCACGAAGCTGAAGCCGCCGATCGACGCATAGTGGTGGACGGCGACGCCGCCGGACAACGAGGCGTGGTCGCGAACGTGGACGTGGCCGCCCAGCAGCACGGCGTTCGCCATGATAATATGGCTGCCCAACCGGCAATCGTGGGCCACATGAGAGCAAGCCATGAGGAAATTGTGGCTGCCGATCGACGTGACGCCGTCCTCTTTTTCCGAGGCCCGATTGACGGTCACTCCTTCGCGCAGCGTGTTGTGGTCGCCGATCACCACTTGAGTGTCGCTGCCCCGATAGCTGAGATCCTGCGGCTCTCCGCCGATCACCACGCCGGGGTAGAAGTGGTTGTCTTGTCCGATCGTGACGCGCCCCATGACGGTCACGCCGTTTTCCAGGCGCGTCCCGCGGCCGATCCGCACGTGCGGGCCAATCACGCAGAAAGGTCCGATTTCCACGTCATGGTCGATCTCGGCGCGCGAATCGATGGCGGCGTGCTCGCCAATATAGGTCGCCATGTCTGAACTCCACAACCTCGTGGTTAACTGCGAAGTGCGCCATCCGGCTTCGGCTGATCCCTCGACGGCGGGCGGCCGTTCGACCGCCGGCACGGCGCCTCAGGCCGAGCGTCTAAAGCCCCCTACCAGGTCTCCTTCGGTCAACAAGATTCTCACCAACTCGGCGTTCAGGCGGTGGCCGCTGCGGAACGCGACGAAGTGGCCCGCCAGATCGCAACCGGCCAACGACAGGTCGCCGACCAGATCGAGCGTCTTGTGTCTTACGCATTCGTCGCGAAATCGCAACTCGTTGTCGATCGGGCCTTCGGCGTCGAACACCAATAGATCCTTGAGCGTGGCCCGAGTTCCCAGGCCCTGCGCCAGCAGCCAGTCGGCTTCGCTTTTGAGCATGAAGGTGCGGCTGGGGGCCAATTCGCGGCGGAATGAGTCGGGCGTGACGGGCAGGGTCAGCGTTTGCCGTCCGATGGCCGTATCGGAACCGTAATCGAGATGGAATTTGACCGACAATCCGCCCGTGTGGCTCGGTCGGGCCTCGACCCAGCTCTCGTCGTTGCCCAGTCGCGTGACTTCGCGAACGAAAAGCGTCGAACGCACGGCCTTTAGTTCGACGACGCCCGCCGCCGTCAAGGCCTCGACAAAGGGCAGGCTGGAACCGTCGCAGCCGGGCATCTCGGCGGCGTCGACCCAGACCTCGCAATTGTCGATCTGCATGCCGCCGAGCGCCGCCATGACGTGTTCGACCATTTCGACGCTCGCGCCGCCCGAGCGCAGCGTGGTGCGGCGAGGCGTTTCCACGCGGTTCGCGACGTCGGCGCGAATCCTGACCGGCTTGGCCAGATCGGATCGCACGAAGACCACGCCCGTGTCGGCGGGGGCCGGACGAAATTCGACGCGAACGTCCTTTCCGCTCCAGTATCCGAATCCCTCGACGGTGGCAGACCTGGCAAGAGTACGCTGTCGGCGGGGCGCTTGCAGCGACGGCCGCGAATCATCCTTGAAACGCTTGAACATAAATCCTGGTGGCTAAGGCATGGTGCTGGCCGCCGCGCCTCCTTGCGCGGCCGTGCGATGTGCAAGCCGGACCCGACCGATCTTATCGGCGAGGCAACACTCCCTGCGATTTCGCCGGCTTGGCGCCGATCGGTCCGGCGGGCTGACGTTGCTGCCGCGGGGCGCCGGCGTTGGCGTTGCAGGCGTCGAGCACGATCGGCGTGATGTCGATGGCTCGGTTGTAATACACGACCTGCCGATTCAGGTGTTGCATGACTCCTTGGAGATCATCGCCTTCGAGCGGGTCGCCGTTGAATCGCAGCACCAGCGTGATTCCGTATCTCTCGGCGTGATTCTTCACGTGGTCGAGCACTTCCTTATAGACCGACAGGTAGATCTTCGCCTCTTGCTCCATGAAGTTGCGCTTCTGAATGTTGACTTGCACTTGCAAGTCGGCCTGACGCTTGGCCAGTTCCTCTTCGAGCGCTCTGGCTTCCGGCGAGTTGCGGTTGTATTCGTCGATTTTCTCCGCCGACTTCTCGATCGCTTCCTTGGCGGCCTTGAGGTCGGCTTCGGCGGCTTCGACGTCGTGCCGCATGTGCTCGACGAGCGCCTTGAATTGAACGTGGTTGGCGAAGATATAAGTCAGGTCGACGATGGCCACTTGCGAGCCCGCTTGCGAGCCAGGGCCGCGCTGCTGCGCGGCGGCTTCGTCGGCCGAATACTCAAACGCCGCGAACACGGCCGCGATGGCGGCCAAAGACAGGAACTTCTTCACGTTTAGCGCTCCTTGCTTTCCTGGGCGAGGTCGTCCGTGACCGCGTGAGTTCCTTCCCGCAGAACCCACGTGCCGAGAGTTTCCGATTGGCGAGTGCGGATGGGGCCAATTGCGAGGCGGTATTGTGCCTTGAAGCCGAACTCGGGTAAAGGTCAGTTCGCGGGGGAAAAGGCGCTTTCGCGAGGTTTTCGGCTTGGGGTCCGCCGCGCGAGTCAGGCGGCGGCGCGCTGGGGCTCGTTCGCCGACCGCGATCGCTCGACCAGGGACCGGATCTGCTGCTGCAACGCGTCGAAGAAATGCCATTCCGCGACCGTGCCGGAGTATTTGCGGCTCTCGCGGCTGGTGTTGTCGCGAAGTTCGCAAAACAGCTCGTGGCACTCGCGGTAAAGCCCGGCGTGGGGCGCCAACGCGGGCGGCAATTCGCCCTCCTTCAGGCGCGAACGAATCAGGCTGCCGCCGAGCATCGTCTCCGGCACGTCGATCTCGACGCCCAGCAAGCGGCCCAGCCAATCGAGCGCCGGCTTGCCGAAATCGTTGAAGAACATCCAATACGAGTTCGGGCAAACCCGATAGACGTCGATCGTCAGCGCCAGGCTTTCGAGCCAAGCCTCGAACAGGCGAGGGATGGGCGACCAGGGAAACAGCTTGTGCATCGACCACAAGGCTTCGTTCGGCGTGCGGACCGTCAGCAGGTGAGGCGAGCCCGAAAAGTAGGCGGCGTGATGATCCAGACAAAGGCGCTTCCAGTTGGGCGGGTAGTCGTGTGGTCCGAACGCTTCTTTCGCGCCGGCGTAGCGGTGCTGCCGGCCCAGGCGGAGCAACAAGGCCAGCGGCCCTCTCTCGACGGCGGCCGAGGGCGAAACGTAGGTCCCCTTGTAGTGGCAGTTGCCCATCGCCTCGTGCATGGCGTTGAAAAAGCCGACGAAGTCCTGGATATGGCCGTGCTGGAAGAAATTCGGTTCTTCGAGCAGGAAAATCTCCGGACGCGAATTCAGGCACTTCGTGAGCACGGTGGTGCCCGACCGGGCGCTGCCCAGAATGAACAGGCCCTGCGATTCCAGCTTTTCCAGGGAGGCGTCGTCGAGCGACGGCGGCGGTTCGTCCGGCGGCGTGAGCACTTGCTTGGCCTCGGCAGCCAGCTCTGCCAGCCGCGAGTCGAGGCGTTCGAGCAGGACGAGCATGGCTTGCAGGGAAGCGTTCGCGGCCTCGCCTTGCCGCTCGGCGGCGGCCTGCGATACGCGCAGCGTTTCGGCCAGGAATACTCGCAGCGTTTCGGCCAGCGATTCGCCCAGCGCCTGCCGCAAATCTTGCAAGCGGTCGGCCGTCAGCGTCTGAGACCGCGCCAATTCTGGAACGCCCAACAGTCGCTGAATCTTCCCTGCCAAACAAGCCTTCATGGCGCCTTCTCATTTTGCCGTTCGGGTTCCATTTCCCACGCGCATCGCCCGCTCGCCTAGGCCGCGCGCGTCGAGGTCGCAGGCAGCCGGCTCGGGGCGACGTCGTGCTTCATCGAGGCGTGGACGATTTGCGTGCCGGGGGCGTTGACGCTGATCGAGATGGTTTCCAGGTCGCCCAGCTCCGCGATCAGACCGGCTTTCTTTTCGGGCGGCACGCAGAACAGGATGAACCCCCCGCCGCCGGCGCCGAGCAGCTTTCCGCCCCAGGCGCCGCACTGCACGCCGCGCTCGTAGATGGCGTTGATCTGCGCGTTCGACACCGAGTCGTCGAGCGAGTTCTTCAGCTTCCAGCCTGCGTCGAGCAAGCGGCCGAATTTCGCCAGGCTGCCGCCGCCGGCGAGCGCTTCATAGCCTTCATCGACCAGCCGGCGCATGCGCTTGAGCCGTTCGACGTTGCCCCCGATCCGCTCCACTTGGCGCGCCGCGACCTGGCTGGCCCGGCGGCGGATGCCCGTGTAGACCACCAGCAAATGCTGCTCGAATTCGGCCTGCCGTTCGGGCGAAATCGGCAGGCGGTGAACGATGATGTCGCGAGTGGTGCGAAACTCGATCAGGTTGAAGCCGCCCATCGCGGCAAAGGTCTGATCTTGGCAGCCTACCGATTCGCCGAGCACTTCGCGTTCGATTTCGATGGCTTGATACGCCAGGTCCAACGGATGCACCACGCGGCCCTGAAATGCGTACAACGTATTCAGCACGCCCACCACGAAACTCGACGACGTGCCGAGGCCGACCGACGAGGGCAGTTCGGCCATGCAGTCGAGTTCGACGTCTTTCGTGACGCCCGTCCAACGCAGACACTCGCGAAGCGGGGCGTGCTGGATGCTATCCAGATCGGCCACGCATTCGACCTTGCTGTAGGCCAGCCGAATGGAATAATCGAACAGCCGCGAATAAAAGTGAGTGGCGGCCAGATACGTACACTTGTCGACCGCGGTCCCCAACACGGCGCCGCCGTGCTTGGTGAAATGCTCGGGATAGTCGGTGCCGCCGCCAAAAAAGCTCACGCGGAACGGCGTTTTGCTGATAATCACGACTTCGCTTCCTGCTCGGTGCGATCGATCGCCAAAAACGACCCGGGGAACGCGTTAATTTACAACGGCCCGCTTGGGGGCTAAGACGAGGCTTCCGTTGCCGAAAGCGACCAAGCTACACGAAGCTCTAAATCGCGGAAACAGCAATCTTAGCCCGCAAGCGGGCCGTTGTTAATTTACGGCCCCCCTGATTTCCTGCCTAGGCCAATGTCGGACCAGGAATTCCTCCGCCTCCGCGAGACTTTCGGGCGTCCCAATATCGAGAAACGGCGCGGCGCATCGATGCACGGCCAGCTTGGCTCCTTGCCGCAACAACGCGGGGAACACGTCGCATTCCATGCTCAGCGGCGTTTGTCGAGGAAACGACGCCAGCAGCCGGCGGCGAAAGCAATACACGCCCGCGTTGATCAGTCCCGCGCCGGGACGCTTTTCGCGAAACCCCAGCAGGCGGCCCTCGTCGTCGATATCGAGGCCCCCATAGCGCCCGGCGTCGTCGACGTGCAGCCCGACCACCACGCCGTCGACCGCCGGATCTTTCAACAGCCGCCAGGCGCCGGCCAGATCGGCCAGCACCAGCGAATCGCCGTTCGCGAGCAGAAGCGGATCGGCATCGCCGGCGGCTTGTTGAGCGAACAGGAATCCGCCGCCGGTGCCGAGCGGTTCGGCTTCGCGCACGGTTCCGATCGACAACTCGTCGTCCGGGCGCTGGCGAAAGTGCGCTTCGGCGACTTCGGCCAGGTGGCCCAGCGAAATGACGAACCGGCGGACGCCCTGCCCTTGAAAGTGTCGAATGACCCATTCAATGAACGGCCGCCCGCCCGCCGGAATCAGCGGTTTCGGCAGATGGGGCTCGAGATGGCTGATTCGCGTGCCGCGTCCGCCGGCCAGGATAATGGCGCAAGAGTTCGCATTCATGCCGAGGCGCCTCGCAGTTGGCCAAATTGCGTCTTGGGTTTTCGGGCAACGCGATTTTCGGAGCAAGCCGCGTCTGGCGGATTTTGCAACAATGTCAACAGCCGTTGCGGGTTTTGTTGGCTTCGCCACGCCGCCGCGCAGTCGAGAGCGCGCTGATGATGGCGGCGCCAATCTTGGGCGATCTTGAGAATCAGCAAAGGCGCGTCGCTCAGGTCGCGAAAGGCGCCGCCCGCGCCTTGCAATAATTGCCGCGCCATCCAGGTTCCCTCGGGCACGACCAGCGGAATTCCGGCCGCCAGCGCTTCGGCGAACACGCCCGAACTCCGCTCGGCGTAGGCCCGCCGGTCGTAGGGCAGCACGACCAAATGGCCGGAGGCCAGCAATTCGCGGTACTTCGGCGGACTGAGCGGCGAGGTGAACAGCGTCACGCCGCGATGTGCGAGGCGACACAATTCTGCTCGGGCCGCAGTGATTTCGGGCGCTTCGCAGGGCGAGACGCAATGCGCTTGGAAATAAAACTCGAATCGCAGCCGATGGCCTTCGTCGTCCGTCAATGCCCGCACCAGCCCCGGCAGATGCTGAAAGCCTTTCTCCAGCCGCGCGTCGCCCAGATACAGAATTCGCAATCTATCCTGCGCCGGCAAGGCGGTGCGCACCGACGGCGTATGCGGAATAGGAAGCGCGCCGAACGGAAAACCGGTCTTTTCGCGGTAGTGCGCAGCAAGTTCCTCGTTGTCCGTCCAAAAGTATACGCTTTGCGGACGCTCCTCACGGACTTGTGCGCTCAGACGCAACGCCCGGAACGGGTCGACGGAAAGGTCGACTTCGGGCCGCCGGCGGAACAGGAGATGCCACACGGGGCGGCGCGATTCGCGGTCCGTCCGCCAAAGACCTTGCAAAGCCGCAAAATCGACGTGAGACAGTGTCGGCACGAAAATCACATCGTCGGCGGCGACAGCCAACCGCTCGAGCAGGCTCGCCGTATCGCGAATGAACCGTCGCTGCCGTGCGGCGTCGAACTGCCTTCGTAACAGGCCGAATTTGCGATTGCTCGCATCGGCGTGCTTGTCAACCGATCGCCCGCTTGGGGATGTCGGCCGCACTCGACGCCTGACCGCGTGCAACGCGCGCCACAACCCAATTTGCCATTCCGACGCCCCTTGGTGCAGCCAAACCCCGTACTTGTAAGCGGGAATGATCGGCCAGGCTTCCCGAAGCTCGCTCCGAAACCGCCGGTTCGTCGCCAGCACGGACTCGTAGCCGCTCTCGGCCGCCGCATCCAGAACGGCGCGGGCGTATTCGTAGTGGTGCCCCGCGTAATCGACGAGCGAATGATCGATCAGGATGAATCGCCCCATGGAAGTCACGCCGCCGTTGGCGCCGCCATCGTTTCTGGGAACAGTTTCTCTCGTTGCGACCAGAACCAATCGATCGTGGATTTCAAACCGGCATCCAAGGAAGTGCGGCGGAAACCCGGCAGCAGCCGGCTCAGTTTTTCGACCGAGAGGCATTTCGAGGTGGCGCCGACGTAACGCGCCTTGTCGAATTGAATCCGGTCGAAGTCGTAGCCGACTTCGCGGCAGATCGACTCGGCGAAGTGCCGGATGCTGTGTTCCTGCCCGGCGCCGATGTTCACGAGCTCGTTGTCGACGCGGGCGGCCAGTTGCGAGGCGGCGGCGACAAAATCGTCGACGTAGACCAATTCTCGGGCCTGGCGCCCGTCGCCCCACAGCACGACCGGATCTCCGTAGAGCTTGCCGCGGATGATCTTGCGAATCAAATCGAAGATGAAGTGCATTTGCCGGCCGTCGGTGTGATAGCCCGGGCCGTACAGCGTCGAGGGGACGAGGCACAGATACTTCAATCCGAATTGACGCGACAGCGCCAGCAACCCCGCATACAGCATCCGCTTGGTCATGGCATAAGTGAACAGGCTGTCGATCGGCGCCCCGTCGAGATAGTTCTCCTCGACCAACGGGAGTTGCGGCGAATAAGAACAACTCGTGCCCATCGCGATCAGCTTGGCTTGCGGCTGGGACTGATGCCACCAGGCCAGCACGTTCGTGTTGATCTGTTGATTGATGATCCACTGCTCGCCCGGATGGTACAGGCAAAAGTCGCCGGCTTGCGTCCAGGCCGCCAGATGATAAATCTGGTCGTACTTCACGCCGCTGAAGGCCGACAGCGAATCGGCCTTCGTCAGGTCGCAATTCCGGCTGCCCAGCCGGACGACGCTGTGCCCTTCGCCTTCCAGCCGCGCCGTCAAGGCGGACCCCAAAAAGCCCGTCGCTCCGGTCACGAGAATCTTCATACGCAGACTTCCTTCGGATTGACGGGAAAGAAAAACTCGACGCCTTGCTCGATCAGTCGCCGATTGTTGGCCAGGATTTCCTGCTTGAAGTTCCAGGCCAGCACGTAATACACGTCGGGCGGAGCGGCCAGTTCGGATTCGATCGCGATCGGCAGGTGCTGGCCCGGCGAAAACAGCCCGCGGCGAAGCTCGTTCTTTTCCACCAGGCAATCAAGATACTGCTTGCCGATCCCGAAATAATTCAGCAAGGTGTTGCCTTTGACGGGCGCCCCCATGCCGAACACGGATTTGCCCAGCCGCTTGGCCTCGTCGAGGAAGGCGAGATTCTCGGCCTTCATGCGCTCGATGCGGCGGGCGAATTCGAAATAAGTCTCCAATTCGTTGCTGCGGTCGGTCGCCTCGGCGGCGCGCAACCGGTTCAGCCGCTCGGTCGGCGGGCGGCGGCCGCGATGCGTGACGAAGCCGATCACCGAGCCGCCGTGGATCGGCGAGACATAGGCGTCGAACATCGCCAGCCCGTGACGATTCAGCAGCACTTCGATCGTTTCCAGGTTGTAGTACAGGAGATGCTCGTGATAGATCTGGTCGAAGGCCAGGTTCTCCACGATCTGCTTCATGTACAGGAATTGCACGACGAAGACCCCATCGTCGGCCAGGCACTCGCGAATGCCTTCCGTGACCGAGTGCAATTCCTCGAGGTGAAAGAACACGCCAGCGGCGTTGACCACGTCGAATTTGCGGTCGAGCCGGCGAACGAGTTCGAGATTGAAGAACTCGTTGAGCGTGTGTACGCCCGCCCGATTGGCGATCTGGGCCGTCCGTTTCGAAGACTCGACGCCCAGGACGTCGTAGCCCAGCGCTTGAAAGTGCTTCAACTGCGTGCCGTCGTTCGAGCCGATATCGAGCACGCTTTTACACTGCTTGTCCGGGCCGGCAAATCGCTGATCGACTTCCACGGCGACCTCCCTCTCCCTTTGGGAGAGGGCTGGGGTGAGGGCCGGCCCGCCGAATCGCTGGTCGACCTCCGCGGCGACGTTGCGGAAGTGCTCGCCGAGCGAGCGCGTCACGCCCGAGAGATAGGTATGGTCGCCGAACATGATTTCTTTTTTGACCGTATAATCCAACTGCGCCGTGCGGCAGTCGCGGCAATACACGACGCGCAGCGGATACATCGGCTCGGTCCCGACTTCCTCGGCCCGCAAAAAATGGTTGCACCAGGGCTGTTCGCCAAGATCGACGGCGCCTTCCAGGTTGGTTGAGTCGCAGACGCGGCAGAGCATGATTGTATTGCCTTTTTCCGATCGGAATAGAAGTCCGGTTCCGCCTTCGTTGATTGCGGCGTCGTTGATTCTGTCGTTGGGACCTGGGTGACTATGACCAACCGATCTGACTCGCGCCTACGCCGCAATCCTGGCTTGCGCACTGCGACCGTGTGGCCCGATAATCGCCTCTACCAGCAGGTCGGGCGTGTGCTTCGCAAGCCAATGTTCGCGGTGCGCTTCCGCTGCGGAGCGATAGCTGTCGAAGTTTTCAACCACTCGTTCGACTGCTGCAAAGAACGATTCGCGATCGTCGAATGTTTCGCCCGTTCCCGGCCCGATTTGCGAGGACATCCAACTGTCGGCGGGAACCACGACCGGACATCCGCTGGCAATCGCCTCCGCCAAAGTGCCGGAACTGCAGGCGCGATATCGGTCGCGGTCGTAGGGCAGTAAGACGATATCGGCCTGGGAAAGCAGTCGATAATAGTCTTCAGGAGAAAGCGGCGAATCGTGCCCGACGAGTTGCACGAATTCTCGAGAGTACTGTCGCAATCGCGGCATGATCGCAGCGCATTTTGGATTGTATTGAGGAGCGCAGATATTGGCTTGCAGGATAAAACGGACCCTGCCTGTCGCAACATACTTCTGCATCATGCGATCGATAAGATCCGGCAGCCACGGGAAACCTTTCTCGTCGCGCGGCTCGCCCAGGTAGGCCAGTCGCAGGCGATTATCAGCAGAAGGCAGACGATCGGCGACGAATTCGGTGCGGAATGGGATCGGCAATACGCCAAATCGCGGCTTGCCGAGCAGTTCATGATCGCGCGACAATTCTTCGGTATCCGTATAGAAGTGCATCCGGCTCGAAGATCCCCATTTTTCATATAGGGAAAAAAACTGCCGGTGCATCAATACGTTTTGGGACTCGTCGAATTCTTGAGGCGTCGGTTCGCTGCGGAACAACGGATGGCGGAATTCAAGGTGGAATTGCGGGGAACGCGCGTCGCCCAGTCTTTTCGTGATCAGGTGAACCGCGGGCGCCTCACGGGCATGCGCCGTCCCAAGCAAGACATGATCGTCACAGCCCGCTTTCGCGAGCGCCAGGAGACGCTCCAGGTCTCGCTTGAAGATCAAACCGTATTCGAGTTCTTGAAAAAAACGCGAATCGAAGCCGGACAATGCGCTCCGCATCAATTGCGACTCGATCGGTTGTTGCAGGCTTCGAGCGATCTCGACCGGAAACGTCTCTGGAGAGAGTTCGTCGAAACGGGCGAAGCGCCCGCGGAGGCGGCGGACGATCCGCACGAGGCCGTTTTTGACTCTTGGGTGGTACTCGCGCCGCAGCACTCTGGGCACGCATTGGCGAGGCAGGACGCGAGCAACCAAGCGCGCTGTGTCGTAAAGAAACGGAGGCATCAAGAAATACGCCGCCCTGTCGCCGACCCAAGCGATCTTGGCGCCGATCCGTTGCAATCGACGACGCATTCGCTGGAGTCGTGCGAGCCGCCTCCGCCAGTTCGTAGCAGCCTCGCGATCGGGCGCTGCCGGCGCCTCGAAGCGCCCCGCCACGAATTCGCGCACGGTCGCTCGGCCTTGCACGACGGCGGCGATCGACGTTTCGGTCGGCGCATCGAGGTCGACCGCCGAGCCGGCGAGGTCCGGGAGGTCGGCTGGCGGGCCGGCCATCCAATGATCGGTCCGGAAAATCGGATAACATTCGAGCCAGTTCGGCAGCAGATCGGTCGGACAATCCGCATGGGTCGCCAACACGGGATGAAGTCCTGCTCGCTGGGCGGCCTCGGCCAGGGAAATGGACGTCTCGAAGTAATGGCCTCGATAGTCGCGTAGCCCGTTGTTAACGATGATCAACTTCTGCTTCATGACTTCTCTCTGCCGCCCTGGAGACGGCGATTATCACAAGGAGCGCGGCGGGATGAAAGCGTCTTCCGCCGACGCTCGAAGTTCAAGCGCACAATCGCCGGGTTCGATCGAGCAAAGGCATTAAAAGGTTGTCCATCTGAAGGTAGAATTTTTCCCGGCTGAAGTGCGATTCGATATACTCCAAGGCCTTTCGTCCGTACTCTTCCCGAAGCTGCCGAGATCGCGTCAGTTCAAGGATGCGGCGCGCGACCTCCTCCGCGGCGCTCTTGAAACAGATCTTGAGCATGCACTCGTCGCAACCGGAAATCCCGCGTGCGCCAATAGGAGTCGAGACGACCGGTTTGCCGCGGCTAAGCGCCTCCAGCGTCTTGATGGAGATCCCCTCGCCATTGAAGATAGGGACGATCACCACCTTTGAGCGGCGATAAAGCGCATTGAGGTCGTCCACGCGGCCCAGGATGTGCACATTTTCATCGGCCAGTCTCAAGTGTTCGCCGATCGTGCCCGCGATCGCCCATCGCAAACCGTGCGGCTTGAGATGGGGCGCGAAGACCTCTTCGTAAAACCAATGCACGCCCTCAGCGTTCGGCGGATGCGGACATCCGACAAACAGTAGGTCGAAGGTCTCGCCGTCTGCTTCCAGCACTGCGTCGCGGGAAAGGCGTTCCATGCCTCTGGGAACGTATTCAATGTTCGCCGAAGATCTCGCTTGCATGAACTCCGCCTCGGCTTGGCTGATCATCAACACAAGGTCGAAAAGAGCGTAGAGATCGCGCTCAACGCTCAAATCTCGCGCGAGTTGAAGCGGAGCGTTCCGCCCCAGCAGGAATTGCTTCGACATGATGTCGACCGACTCGACGACCCGTGCAGCATTGCGGGGGGCCAGGTCGAGAAACGGCGCGGAGAAGATGTAGTTCAAGAATAAGAGATCGACGTCGGCAGAAATGAACTTTCGAAACTCGGGCAAATCGCAAATGGCGACGTGTGCGTTAAGATAGTCGTGAAAGGTAAAAGCAGTGCGTATGCGCAGAAAATCGAAGTCTCGGCGGGAATTCAAGATATACAGTTCATCTAGCCAGCCGAATCGACGCTCGAACATCAGGCGGTTGGAGGGCTGATCGTCGCCCCAAATTACGATTCGGACCTTGAAACCTCGGCTGCGAAAATACTCCATGTGCTGCATCGCGACGGCAGCGGCGCCAGAATTGACGGGATAGAAGAAGCCCCAGGGATAATAATACGTGACTCTCATGCAGGTTTCTTACGGACGTATCAACTGGCCGGGCGCAGTTGACGCCTCTCCCTTTTCAATGTCGGATGACTGCACGTGGAATTTGCGCAATCAAGAAGCGCCTCACGAGCTTCCGGGCGTTCGCCGCGGTTGGCCGTCTGAAGGCAAAGTTGCTCGAATTGTCGAGCGCATCGTTCCCAGGTAAACTGCTCTGCCCACGCGCGCGCCTCGGCCACCCAGCGGTCGCGTCGAGCGGACGTCAGGTCCAAAGCTCTTTTGACTGCGGCTGCGATCGACGCCGGATCGTAAGGATCGCAGTAGAAGGCCCAAGGTCCGCCAACTTCCGTTAAGGACGAATTCTCGGAACAGACTACCGGAATTCCAGCGGACATGGCTTCCAGAACTGGAATCCCGAAACCTTCCCAAAGAGACGCAAAGACGAACACATCGCTGCGCCGCAATAAGTCTCCCACTTCTTGATCCGGAATGTAACCTCGGCGATCGATTTCCACGTTATTCGGCACTTGTTGCTCAAGAACTTTGCAGGAATAGTGTTCCGACAATTTGCCGATCAACAGCAACGAAATCCGTTCCGAGGGGTATAGGGCCGCCAGTTGTCGGCATGCGCGGAAGACGCTGGACTGGTTTTTGCGCGGTTCGATTTCGCCGATCATGACGATGGTTTTCGTCGTTCGCTTGCCGCGTCCAAGTTTGAAGATCCGCTTCGAAGACGCTGACTGAGGCGCGGGCAAGAATCGGTCTCTATCGTGGCCGAGGTGTACCACGCACGACTTCGCTTTCGAATTGGGAAAGTACGTATGCAAATCTTGAAGCGAGGAATGCGAGTCGCAGGCGATCAAATGGGCTCTTTGAGCCATCTTGCCCGCCGCAACATAGTAGCGATGGGAGGACTGCGGGATGCCTTCATTGATGCGAAGGGGAATTGCATCGTGAAAAACGCCGATCAGTCGGCACTTGAAGTGTTCCGTCGGCCAATCCCAGATCGCCTCGAAACATTCGAAGCTGAGCAAGATGTCCAAATCACCGAGCGAGATGTAAGTGGATTCCAAGCTGCCGGCCTTTTTGCCGCGCGCATTGTCGAATGCTGCATTTCTCGATCCCAGAGCCGCGGCGGCGGAATCTGAATGCGGGCGCAGGCGCGTAAAACTGTGCTTAGCGCATCGCCAAACAGCCGTCGCCTGCCGACTCAGGCCGGCCGCAGCCGCCATTCGCTTTAAGGCGGGTTTGATTCGCGAACGCAGATCGCGATAGACGCGGAGCGTCATTTTCGCCGGACGCTTCAGTCCCAGCGACGTGACAGCGTGTTTCGCGATGGCCGCGGCGCGGGCGCGCGCTCCGAACGGGTCGCTCGATCCGTTGGTCGGCCGACCGGGTTGCTCTACGACCATCGGGTGAAGTTCCATCCATGGTCCGAGGTCCCAGGCTTCGAAGATTATATCGTGATTGCTATAGAGCGGGTCCGAGATCGCATACAGACGACAGGCCGGCGAAGTTTCGAGTCGCTCGGCGATGGCACGGGCGGCGCGTACGACGCCCCGAGGAGACGTGGACCTTAGCCGGGCCACGGGAATGCCTATGCTTATCGGCGTTGCCTCTTGGGCTTGCATCGTCTGTCTTATCCAAGGCATCCGAGGTAACTTGGCGATTCAGTTCAGGCGGCCAGTTTGCAAGGCGTCGCGAGTCGGTCTTCCGCTCGGGCGCCGCCTTCGAGCGCCGACGGACTGGGTTTCAAGAAATCGGCGATCATCTTCACAAGGTTCGATGCGTTATGAAACGCGTTCCAACGTTTGGACCTGATTTCTGCTTCGGCTGCGAACTGCGCGTGCGATTCGACCGCGCAAGCTACTTGGCGCCACAAATCGACGGGGTCTTCGGGGCTGAATGCCAATCCGCCTCCGAATTTGGCCGCCTGTCGCGCCATCCACGTCCCGCGAGGAACGATCGCTGTTTTTCCATGAGCCATCGCCTCGGAGAAGATCCCGGAAGTTTGAGCGTGGTAGTTAGCGCGCGTATAGGGAAATAGCACGATGTCTAATCGAGACAGCAGATCGTCGTATTCGTCGTCCGTCAACTTCTCGCGATAGAGTTCGACGTTAGGCCGGACGAGCCGAGGAACGATCTGACGGTAGAACGGCGATTGTGGATCGCTTGAATATGCGTGAATGTGGAAGCGAATTCGATCCGCAAAGGGCGACTCAAAGGCGCGGTTCAGCACGTAAGGAAGCAGGTGAAAGCCTTTATTCTCGCGAGCCTCGCCGATATACCCGAGCCGCAGCTTGGATTCGTCGCCATGCGAAAGGCAACGCTGCGAAGGAGCGTGAGGTATCGGAGCCAGGGCAAATCTCAGCCGATTGTTTATGGCGCCATACTCGTCGACAAGTTCCTCGGAGTCCGCCATCAACAGAATCCTATCTCGAGCCGCGCTTGATTCGATTCGTTGAAAGGCGTTTTGAAAGTATTTGAGGCTTTCGCTCGGCGCATTTGGGTCTGGAAACGCCGTGAAGTGCAGGACCAGCACGACCCAGGGCCGTTGAGATAAAGGCAGGCTTTCGAGCCAGTCTACGACGCCAGCCAACGCCCAATGACGCAGGGTGTTGATGAAGAACACATCGCGGCCGTTGACTGAAAGAATTCGCGTGACTTCGCTTAGGTCTTCCTGAATGGCCTTATGGTGCCTGACGAACGTCAGGCCCGCAGGTCCAAAGCGGGTGTCGCACCAGCATTGGAATAGCGGGATGATGGCATTGCTTTCCCGCAGGTCGGCGTCGACGGCACGGTTGCCCAAAAAGATCGGCTGAAAGCCAAGATTACGCACCGGCTCCACAAGCGATCGCAGATAGGACCAGCAGTGTCCCGATACTGACAGCAGGGATGGGTCGGCGAGGAAAAAACGTGGCATGCGCATTTAAGGGCTGTCTGCAGGCAATGCGAAGTTGCTGGGGACTCTCGATCGGGTTTACATCGCTCTCCAAGGGCGCGAGATTGGTTCATCCCACGTTGCCGTAGCGGCAATTTCGGATGACGGTGTAACCCTTCATCAGTTCCTCGATGCCGTCGTCGAGCGAGTGGGCGGGGCGGAACCCCGTCCGTTCGAGCTTGGCGTTGGAGACGATGTAATCTCGCTTGTCGGGGTCTTCGCCGACGGGCGCTTCGAGATAGACGAAGCCCGGAAGGTGGGCCTTGATCTTCGCGCACAGCTCCAGTTTCGACAGATTGGCGTCGCTCAGTCCGACGTTGTAAGCCTGGCCCTGCATCGATGAGAAGTTGGAGAGCGCGTGCAGGAACGCGCGGGCCACGTCGCGGACGTGGATGTAATTGCGCTGGGCGTGCCCTTCGAAGACCACCACCGTGCGGTCGTTGATTGCGCGATAGACGAAGTCGTTGACCAGCAAATCGATCCGCATCCGCGGCGACATGCCGAACACCGTCGCCAGGCGGAAGGTCAGCGAATGGCCCGCGTCGAGCACGGCCCGTTCGGCTTCGACCTTGGTGACGCCGTACAGCGAGATCGGCCGCAAAGGCGATTCCTCGGTGCAAAACTTGCCCTGTTCGCCGATCCCGTAGCCGCTGTTCGTGGTCGGATAAATCACCTGCTGCCGAGGCGAACGCAATTTCAAGAGCAGCTTGATCGCCTCCAGGTTGGTCGAACGCGTGGCGGTGGCGTCGGCCTGGCAGGCCGGGGCGCCGACGATGGCCGCCAAGGGGATCACGACGTCGGCGGCTTTCAGCGCTTGCTGGAGTGCGGCCGATTCGCGGCAGTCGCCGCGGAGCACGGAAAAGTTGCGGTTGGCGCAGCAGGCCAGCAGCGAATCCTGCGCGAACAGGAAATTATCGAGCACCGTAACGGCGTAACCCGATTCCAACAACGCCGGAACGAGAATCGACCCGAGATAACCGGCGCCGCCGGTTACGAGCACCCTGGTGGGCATGAACGCTTTCCTCCTTGAAGCTGCCGACGGCCTCCTGCCGCGCGATTGCAGGGGGCAATCTAAGTGAAGCGGAGATTTTCGGCAAGTCCGTTTGGGAAGGGACTTTTCCCTAAGCCTGCTCTTTCCATGGCGAACGCGAATTCTTGAATTCCATCAACGCGTGACGCCCCTCAAGCCGTCGCGACGACCTGCTGGCTCCGCGCCAACTTGTGCGCGGCCATGCCGCGGATTTCTTCGACCGTTTCCAAACCGAACTTGCGGCGCACCAGTTCCAAATAGTCGGGATTCTGAAAATACCGCTGAAACGCCTCGTCGCGGAACTGCAACACCTCGTCGGCCGACAAATGCCTGGTCGGCAAGGGCTGCGAATCGATCGAGTGCTGCGAATAGCCCGACCACGACGCGGGCAACGGCCAGCCGGCCGCGAGCGCCGCCTGATACAGCGGCGAGCCGGGATAGGCCATCGTCGAGTAAAAATTGGCGAACTCGCAGTTCAATTCCAGGGCCAAATCGAGCGTGGCCTGCATGCTAGCACGGTCGTCTTCCGGCAATCCGAAGATGTAGTTGCCGATGACGTAAATCCCAGCCTCGCGCACCTTGCCCAAAGTCTCATGGATTTCGTCCTGGTCGAAGCGCTTCTCGACATCGGCGCGAACCTGGTCGCTGGCGGCTTCGATGCCGAAAGCCAGCCAGCGAAAGCCGGCCTGCCGCAGTTTGTCGAGCATTTCGCCTTTGACCGTATCGACGCGCGCGTAGGCCCAGAGATTCAAATCGTAGCCGCGTTGGATGATTCCGTCGCAAATGGCCGTCACGTGCTTGCGATTGAGCACGAACATTTCGTCGGCGATTTTGATGTTTCGCACGCCGTAACGATTGACGAGCACGTCGATCTCGGCCAGCACGCGCTCGGGCGACCAATAGCGGTAGCTGTTCGCGCTCGGCGAGTAACCCGAAGCTTGTTCGCCCGAGCGGAACGGAGCCTGGATGCAGCAAAACGAGCAGCGATAGGGACAGCCGAGCGTAGTGTAGATCGCCGCGTAAGGCTGCCGCTCGAGACCGCCGAAGCAGTGCCAATTGTGGGCCCGATAGCGGTCCATCGGCAGCAGATTCCAGGCGCCCTCGGGGATTTCCTGATCGAGATCTTTCGCCAGCGGCGCTGCCGGGGTCGAAACCGCCCGATCACCGTCGCGATACCAGAGCCCGCGAACCTTATCCAGGTCTCGGCCGCCTGCTTTCAACGACGCGACCAGTTCGACCACGGTCTGCAAGCCTTCGCCCGAGGCGACGAAATCGGCGGCTTCCTCAGCCAATGTGCGCTCGGGCAAGGCGGCTACGTGGCCGCCAACGAGCAGCACGGGCAATGTGCCGTCCGCGGCTTTCAACGCCTCGCAGACGCGGCCCGCGGCAGGCATGATTTGGGTGGACGCCGAAGGTTGGTGTCCGTAGACGACGACCGCGGTCAGCACGGGGGCAAGCTGCCGCACTTGCTCTGCCGTTTCCTCGGCCGACAGGCCCAGCGCCTCGGCATCGACGATTTCGACCGACAATCCGCGCCGCTCGGCAAACGACGCGATCAGGCCCGCCCAGACCGGGTTTTCGATCGCCGCCAGCCGGACGCCGAGGCTTTGATACACCTGCGCGCGATTCGCCGGATTGACGAGCACGAGATCGAGTTGTTGCTTGCGCGGCATGGGAAAGTAGTAGAAGGGGAATTAAAGTAGTAGGCACACTCCGTGTGCCGTGACCGCCGTAAGATTCAAGCTCAACTTCCGCCTAGCGCTCTTTGCCCGAAGTCAACGCCCGAACGCGACGCGCTGCGGGCGGCAGAGTGTAACCTGAGTTCCGCTACGGCACACGGAGTGTGCCTGCTACTTTCAACCTGGCAGCGCGTTCAATCGCGCGCATAACTCCAAAATGCTCTCGGGTTGCAAATCCGGGTAATTGCCGATGTAAAACCCAAAAAAGTGAATGTGATCGACTCGCGGATACGCGAGCCAATCGTCGCGCCCCAAGTAGCGCCGCACGTAAGGCTGTCGCAGTTGATTGCCGCCGCCGGCCGTGCCGCGCCTGAATTCGACGCCAAGCGTGCGCAGCAGTTCGACCGCCTGTTGGCACATCACCGGGTCGGGGTGCTTCAGTACGAGCGTCAAGGCGTAGTTGCAGCTTCCTTCCATGGCGAAGTCGGTTTGATACTTCGCTGGATCGAGATGCGCCAAAAACAGCGATAAGTTCCGCGTGCGAAGGTCGTTGTTCTGGTCCAGCCGCTTCAACTGGCTGCGGCCCAGCACGGCGTTGATCTCGGTGCTGCGGACATTGTAGCCGGGAAAGGCGAACAGGAACTCGGGATTCAGATCGGGGTGCTGCTCCCAATACCAGGCTTTCAGTTCGTCGCGGCTCAACTCGCGAACCATGCCGTGCGAACGCAGCATGCGCAGCGTTTCGTAGAGACAATCGTCGTCGGTCGAAATCATGCCGCCTTCGATCGTCGTCAGGTGATGGGCGTAGTAGAAGGAAAAATTCGACATCAGCCCCAGCGTCCCCAGCTTGCGGCCCTGGAAGGTCGCGCCGTGCGATTCGCAAACGTCCTCAATCAGCGGGATGTTGCGGGCCTGCAATTCCTTGAGCAGCCGTTCACTGAGCGCGTTGTAACCCATCACGTGGGTGATGAATACGGCTCGCGTCCGCGGCGTAAGCTTGGCCAGGGCCTGTTCGTTGTCCATGCCCAGGGTGCGCGGATCGATGTCGACGAACACCGGCTCCAACCGGTTGTGAATCACCGAGGCGATGTCCGAAACCCACGACAAGGCCGGCACGATTACCTCGCCCTCGCCGTACAGCTCGCGCAACGCGGCCATTGTCAACAGGTTCGCCGAAGAACCGGAGTTGACGAACACGCTGTGGCGGACGCCCAGCCAGTCCGACCATTCGCGCTCGAAGGCCCGGACTTCGCTCGCTTGCGTGAGGATCGGGTCGTCCTGCCGCAGCAGTTCGATGACCGCGTCGAGATCGGCCCGCGAGATGTTGTTGCGCATCAGGGGCCAGTCGAGTTTCGCTTTGGCCGGGCTCAGCGTGGCGGGCGTCATCAAAAGGGGCCTTTGAATTCGAGGTCGCTCAGTTCGTCTCGTTCGGCGGGAAGCCAGCCCTGCGGGGCCCCGCGCACCAGGTCGTTGGCCGCGGCGGCGATCGTGCGCGCGTCAGGATAAAACTCGGCTTCCAGGTTGGGGGCCGTCGGGCAAGTCGTCGGGGCGAAGCCCAGCCGACGCACGCGGATTGGGCAATCGCCCTGTAAACGCTCGATCGCCTGCGACACGATTTCGGCCCCGGCGCCGCAAGTCGTCCAACCGTTGTCGACCACGCATAGCCGGCTTGTCTTTCGCGCCGAGGCGACGATTGTTTCGATATCCAGCGGAGCGAGCCAGATCGGATCGATCACTTCGGCGCTGATGCCGATTTCTTCCAAATACCTTTGCGCCCGCAGGCATTCGAGTTGCATGTATGAAATGCCGACCAGCGTGACATCGCTGCCCGCCACGGCGACGCGGGCCTTGCCGGGCGGCGTGGCGTACGGCGCTTCGGGGACGCGCCCGCGCTGGAAGTGCAGCAGGCGATGTTCGACGTACATCACTGGGTTGTCGTCGCGGACGGCCGCAATCAGACAGCCCTTGGCGTCATAGGGCGTTGTCGGGGCGACGACCTTCAGACCCGGCACGTGCATGAAGAACGAATACAGCCCCTGCGAGTGTTGGGCGCCTTGCCCCCAACTCTTGCCGATCATCGACCGCACGACGATCGGCACGCAGACTTGCCCGCCGTACATGTAATGGCTTTTGGCGGCCACGTTTACCAATTGGTTCATGGCCAGCATCAAGAAATCCATGCGGATGTGGACGTGGATCGGCCGCAAACCGGCCATCGCGGCGCCAATCGCCACGCCCGTCATGGCGTCCTCGGCCAGCGGCGTGCCAAAGACTCGCTCCGGCCCGTACTTTTCGACCAGCCCGCGCGTCGTGCCCTGGATCGCTTTCGGATCGTCGACGTCCAAGCCGAACAGCAGCACCGACGCATCTCGCTGCATTTCCTGGTCGGTCGCCTCGCGCACTGCGTCAACGTAGCTCAGGCGACGCTCGGAAGTTTGCAGCGCTGCTTGAGCGGCGCCTGAACGAGTTGCCAGCGCGGGTTGCATGTCAGCTCTCTTGGAACACGCCGGCCAGCGCGGACGCCCGCGGCGGCAAAGGGCTGGTTTCGGCGAAGGCGAAGGCCGTGACGATTTCGGCTTCGACTTCGGCTTCGATCTCGCGGCGCAGCCGAGGCTCGACCAGCGACGCAATCCGTCCGATCTGGTCGCCATCGATCCACGGCCGGGCTTCGTCCGCATTGCGGTAGCCGAGTTGAAAATCTTCGTTCGGCCCGACGTGCTCCTTCCAGCGATAAGTTTCGCATTCGAAGAAATACGGGCCTGGCAGGCCGGCTCGCAACGCCGCGACCGCGGCCGTCGTTCGCTCGTGCAGTCGCAAGGCGTCGTTGTTTTCGATCCGCTCGGCCTGCATGCCATAGGCGGCGGCCCGCTCGGCCAGGTTCGTGCTCGCCTGCCGCTGCGATTGCCGCGTGTGGATGGCATAGCCGTTGTTTTCGCACACGAAGATCATCGGCAAGCGCTTGAGCGCGGCGAAGTTCATGCTTTCGTGAAACACGCCTTCTTCCGTGGCGCCATCGCCGAAGAAGCTGGCCACGATCGCGCCGCTGCGCTTGATCTTCATCGCATAGGCGTAACCCACCGAGTTGGCAATGGTCGTGCCGACGACCGCCGACGTTCCCATCACGCCGGCCGCCACGTCGATCAGGTGCATCGAGCCGCCCTTGCCGCCGGTGCAACCCGTGGCCTTGCCATACAGCTCGGCGATCATCGCCATCAAGTCGCCCCCTTTGGCCAGGTACAGGGCGTGGCCGCGATAGGTCCCAAAGACGACGTCTTGCGGACCGAGCGCTTCGCAAACGGCGACTGAAATGGCTTCCTGGCCGATGGAAAGATGGACCGGACTCTTGATTTTGTCCGTGGCGTAGACGTCGGCGATCTCTTCCTCGACCCGGCGGATGCGGTAGAGAGATCGGTAAAAACGAGCGTACATGAAGTCGAGCGGCCCTCCCTGGCGCGAAGCAGCGGCGGCGGTCCCAATCAAACCGCGCTTGCGGCCCGTAGGTCAGGCTTTCCAGCCTGACGCGCGTCAGGGTGGAAAGCCTGACCTACGGCGGGGCATGATAACCGGGCCATCGGAGCCGGCTCAAGAGCAGTTTCGGGGGTGGGCAGGCCCAACTTTGCGAGTTGTCAACGGCAAGCCGCCTTCGACCAAGTGCAAAAAGTTGAACTTTGCCGCTTCATGTCGCCACCCTAATTTGCCCATATCGAGAAATGTGCTCTGGACCGCCCGGCTTGGGACCGGTAACCTTCCGCGACATCGGTATTGGGTCGAAGGCCAACGCGCAACAATTCTTCAGCGGAGCCTCAAGGAGCAGCGCCGTATGGCGAACGATGCAGAGTCTTGGCGAAGAGCGGGCGCCCGCAAGTGCGTTTCCGCATTGCGGCCTGTTTTGCTGTGCGACCTGCTCGTCGTCGTACTGCTCGCATTTTGGGCTGGCTCCCGGCTCGACCTGATCGTCAATCATGGTTTGGTCGGAGGCGGCGGCGACGAGTCGCATCGCCTCGTATTCTCCTATCGGCTTTGTCATGACTTTTCAGGCCACATCTATTCTTATTTCTTCAATTGCACTTGGCCGGCTCTTCCCTATGTGCTTCAGACCGCAGTATTTCGCATCCTGCAAGGACTGGGACTCTCCGCCGATTATGGGACCGTGGCGATCAGCAGCTCTACATGCGCATACGTTTTTGCCGTGGCTCTGGCGTACGCCGCTCTTTCCCTTCGCTTTCAGCGCGTGGCCGGATTGGTTGCCGCGGCCCTGCTGCTCAGTTTGCACGAAGCGACGACTCTGGCCGTCACGTCGATGGCTGAAAGCTATTGTATGTTCTTTCTTGCGTGGGCGTTTTTGTTCGCAGCGTTGCCGCAAGCGTCGCGCCGAAATGCAGCCTTGGCCGGCCTGTCTCTGATGCTGGCGACGCAATGCCGCAGTGAAACGATTGTCTTGAGCGTCGTATTCGGGCTCTACTGCCTCCATCAGCGAGGATGGCTCGCAGGCGCCGCGTGCGTTTCAATTTCCATTTTCCCGTTCGTGTTGAAGGCGCTCGTCAATCGCGCAACGGGCTATTCCGGCATGAGCTACTTCAACCTCGCGAATTACGCCCGTTTTGAGAACGGCTGGCATGCCAACGCTTCGAAAGCGCTCGAGGCGTTGCGTCAATATGGAGAGCCAGAATTAGCGTTTGGCAGCCTCGCCGGGTTTGCGATTTTGGCCGCGCTCTGTGGGGCCGTCGCTTACCGAACCGTCAAGACGCGGTTTGCCGGCAGCGAGCCGGGATTTCGGTTGGCGTACTTCGCGCTCCTGGTTGGCGCCGCCGGCACGCTCAGCGTTTCCATCTTGTTGGCGATGACTTGCAGCGTCGTGCTGCCCTTTCCGCGATACTTCGTGACGTGCCATTTTCTCTGGGTGTTGCCGTTCGCCGTCGCCGTTTCGGCTCCCCTTTTTCGGCTCAGCTCTCTCTATGGCGACCGAGCAGCATATTGGCATGGTTTGCGCCAATCTCGGCTGCGCTGGTTGCGGCTTGCCGTTTCGCTGGCCTGCATCGTGGTCACGGCAGGCAGCTTGTATCGAGGCACCGAATGTTTTCGCACAACCGCCGTCTCGCTGTACAAGGAACAGGGCGGTCGCATCCCGTCGCCCATTCTTTCGGCCAAGGAGTGGATGCAGAAGAATGGCAAGCAGGAGCACGTCTGCTTTGACAGTTTGATATGGTGGGAAACGTTTCTGTTCTTCCACAACATGCGATTCGATGCAAAATCGACGCAGTTCATGGTGTACGACTATCCGCCCGTCGACTGGCATCAAGGGCGTCAGCCCGAACGTAATGAAAAGTTCACTGCCGCCATGCATCGCTACATCGAGTCTTATCAGCCCGAATTGATTGTCTTGGCGGGTCCGGAGTATCGACGGGCGTTGGAGAATATCAAGATGTTTTACGGATTCGACGAAAAGGCCAGTTACCTCCGCCCCTACCTTGAAGAACGGGAAGGCGGAGAACTGGAGTTGAAGGACAGCCCGTATTGGAAGCAAGACTCATCGCTTACCGTAACCTTGTGCCCCGCCTTCGAAAACGAGGCGGTTGCCATCTACCGGGCGAGCTACTCGTTCAGGCGTTAAGATGCAACGTTAAAGTCTTTGCTCGACTTCGCTGTCCCGCGCGTCCCGAACAAATCCTCGCAACGAAATGGTGGCGGGAAGCCTCTGCTTTTCCAGCGGTCGGAGACGGCCAGCGGCAACAGGCGGACGTTCGCGATATCTGCCCGCCGATGAGCTTCGAAAATCCTCATTCGGCGCTTGACAATCTTCGTAGCGTTGGCATAATGTCGTCGCATATGGGGCGTCGGCGGGCAACGAGGGAATGGTTCCCTCTTCTCTCTGGCGCAATTCAGCGTCGATTCAATGCGCGCAAGCGGCGATGATCGCTCTGTGCGCGAAGCGGCAAACGGATGGGTCGCGCCGGGCAATCGCTTCCGGCGGGCTCCTACGGTCGGGCGTCGTTTATTCGCCGACGCCGTTGTCGCACCTACTTTTGCGTCAAGGAGCCATGCCATGTCGTTCTTCAATCGCTTGCTTCGCACCAGCAAACCCCGTCGCCGGTCCCCCAATCGCACGTCGCGCCTGCGGCTTGACGGGCGAACCTCCCTACGGATGGAAACTCTCGAGCAGCGCCGGCTTCTCTCGATCGACGTCGCACAAAGCGCGCTGCAAGCTTTCGAAGGCGCGAATCCTGGCGGAAAAAACGGTCCGCTCGCCGACGTCGGCTGGGACCTGAGTTACCTCTACTACGAACACCAATCGTTTGAGGCGACCAACGGAGCTGGTCCCTTTACCGCGAGCAACTCCCTGTTACACGTTACGCGCGGGAGCGTGCTTATCGACGCATCGCCTTCCGGCAGTATGACCGTCGCTGAAACTCAGCTCGCTGATTTGGGCATGCAAATAACCGGCGCCGCCGATGAAATGATTTCCGGTTATTTGCCTATCGACGAGATACCCGCCTTGGCGGCACTCGCAAGCGTGAAATTCACCGACCCAGACTACGGCGCCGTCGAAAGCGTCGGAAGCGTCACGAGTCAAGGCGACGCCACGATCGCGGCGAACAACGCGCGGACCTACTTGGGTCTGGACGGGACCGGCGTAACCGTCGGTGTGCTGTCCGACAGCTACAACCACCTCGGCGGCGCCGCCGCCGATATCGCTAGCGGCGACCTCCCTGCCGCGGGCGTCAACGTGATACAAGACGACAATTTCGCCTACGACACCGACGAAGGGCGCGCGATGCTGCAGATCGTACATGACGTCGCGCCGGGGGCGGCCCTTGATTTCGCGACCGCCGAGGGAGGAGAGACTAATTTCGCCAACAACATCACCGCGCTTAAAAATGCGGGGGCCAAGGTGATTGTCGATGACTCCCTCTATTACGCCGAACCGATGTTCCAAGACGGCGCCGTCGCTCAGGCGGTCGAAAGCGCCGTTAATGCCGGTACGGTCTATGTTTCTGCGGCCGGGAATGAAGGTACGAACAGCCTGCAAAGTTCGTGGCGTGCCGGACCTGTCTTGGCAAGCGGCGCTATCCCCTCAGCGAGCGGCGCGCCGGCATTCGCCGGCGGTACGACGTTCGACTTTGACCCGAGCGGAAACACGAACGACATGCAGAGCGTTACGCTGCAGCCGGGCGCTACGATGACCATTTCGCTCCAGTGGGATTCGCCGTTTTACTCGGTCAGCGGTGGCAGCGGCTCTCAGAACGATCTCGATGTATACCTGCTCAACTCAGCGGGCGCCCAGGTCTTAGCCGGCAGCACAACCCGGAACACGGGCGGCGATCCCGTCGAGGTGTTCCAATACACCAACACAGGCGGCACTGCGCTGAACGCCAACCTTATGATTACGAAGTATTCGGGCGCCGATCCTGGTCTCATCAAGTACGTGATGTTCCAGAGCGGCGCACCGGTAGCGATCAATACGTTTGCGACCAACAGCAGTATGATTTACGGGCATGCGAATGCATCGAACGACGTGGCGGTCGGCGCCGAGTATTGGGGAAGTTCTCCGGCAACGTTGGAATCTTTCTCGTCCGTCGGCCCGACGCAGATTCTCTTCGACACGAGTGGAAACCGGATCACGCCAGTAACGAGAAACCATCCGGACGTCGTCGGACCTGACGGCGTGGCCACGACCATGTCGTCATTCTCTCCATTTTACGGAACCTCCGCTGCGTCGCCCCACGTTGCGGGGGTGGCGGCGCTTATGCTCCAATCGCAAACCTCTGCGACGCCGGCTCAAGTCGACACGGCGCTTGAGCAAACGGCCACGGACATGGGAGCCACGGGCTATGATTACTCTAGCGGCTACGGTCTCATTCAGGCGCCGCAAGCAATACTTGCTCTCGGGGGCCACAACACGGTAACGATCGATGGAACAAACGACCCCAGCGCGGACGCCTTTAAGGTGGTTTACAGCAACGGGAACGACCAGTTTTACGTCAACAACACGCTAGTTTTGACCGGCGCGGTCAGCGGCATTGCCAACATTGTCGTCAAAGGCTCCGCCTACAACGATAGCTTGACCGTTGACGGCTCGAATGGCAATCCGGTTCCCTCCGGCGGCATTACCTTTAACGGCGCCGGTGGGACAAACAGCCTGAGTCTCACGGCTTACGCCAGTTTCTCCCTGGCGAACAATAGTTTGACGCTTTCCGGACCTACGTCCGGCGCCGTTTCCCTCAGCAGCGTGACACAAGCTACCTTGACCGACTCGACAGGCAACCGGATTGGTCCCTTCCCAGCCCAAAGTTTCAGCATTGACGGCTGGCAAGGTAGCGCGACCGCCAATTTACTTGGGGCCGACAGCGCAACGCTCCACGCGCCGAGCGGGTCTTCGGGCAACACGTTCACCGCTCACCCGACGAATAGCAGTTTGACGGGAACGGGGTATTCTTACTCAACGACGGGGGGAGGAACCGTTGCGGCGCATGGCGCGAGTGGATCGGATGTTGCACATCTGTACGACGATGGAACTCAGACCGCAAATAATTTCTACTCGCATCCAACCTATGCCGGCTTTTACGGCACGGGCTTTAGCGAATATGCCACCGGGTTTGGAACGTTTACTGGCGCCGCTTCCAACTCCGGCGACGGCGCTTTACTGCTAGATGATGGCACACAATCCGCGAACAACTTTTATGCACACCCGACGTATGCCGGCTTTTATGGGACCGGATTCAGTGAATATGTGTCGGGTTTCGAGCACGTGACCGGACAAACTGCGAATGTAAATGCCACCGCGCAATTGTTAGATGATGGCGCGACGAATGCCCACTTTTACGGGCATGCTACGAACGGCCCTAATACCGGACCGGCCGCCACCTTCTTGGGCTCCGGCTGGAGGAATGACGCGATTGATTTCACAAGGGTAATCGCGACGAGTTACAATAGCGCGGACGTTGCCTACCTTGACGACCAATACTATACTGGTACGAATGCCCAGTTTTACGGGCATGCTACGAACGGCCCTAATACCGGACCGGCCGCCACCTTCTTGGGCTCCGGCTGGAGGAATGACGCGATTGATTTCACAAGGGTGACCGCGACGAGTTACAATAGCGCTGATGTCGCTTATCTGGACGACCAAGGAAATAACGGCCACTTCTACTCTTACCCGACCTACAGCTACATCGCGGGTGCAGGTTATGAAAATCTCGCGAGCAACTTTCATGTCGTAAACGCTTCGAGCTACTATCAGACAGTAGATGTCGCCGACCTGTACGATACTTCCGGCGGCGCCACTATCGATGCGAGTGGCTCGACGGCCATCTTAACGTACGGGAATGGGACGGTAGTTTACGCTGCCAATTATGCGGCAGTTAGCGCGCACAACCAATCGCAAAGCAGCGACGGATATACGCCGGCGGCGGCAAGCGCGGGCTACATTTATTTGTCTGGCAATTGGTATGAAACCTGACCAATTGTAGGGCACGCCACAGAGGGCGTGCCCTGCAGGCTTTGGCGCGAACGTCTACTTACGCCCCTTGGCGGCGGCGCGAAGCTTGCCGGGCTTGGGCGGAGTCGGGCCCCATTTGGCCAGCCAGCGGAAATAAGATCGCAGGTGCAGCCAGGCGTCGATCGATAGCAACTGGCGGCTGGCGCGTTGCTCGTAGTGGTAGCAGTATGTGCCGCCGCTGAACATCACGCGCCAGCCGGCCTGGGCCATCCGCGCGCAGTAGTCGACGTCCTCGAAATACTTGGCGAACCGCAGATCGAACGGGCCCACGTCGGCCGCCGCCTCGCGCCGCAGGAACATGAAGCAGCCCGATATCCAGTCGCAGTCGAACGTGCTTTCGCGATCCCGATCGTTATATAGATACTGCTCGACGCTGCCGGAAAAGACCGTATCGAGCCCCAACCGCCGCGCCGCAATCGTCCGGGGCGTTTGAAACCGCCGGGCCGGATAGCCGTAGCCGCCGTCGGGGTGGTAAATGCGGCAAATGGCGGCGCCACAATCCGGCTCGGAGTCCATGAACCGGGCCATTTTTTCCAGGCACGGCTCCTCGGGATCGAAGGCCATGTCGGTATTCATCAATAGCACGTAAGGCGCCGTCGCGGCTTCGAGAATGCGGTTCAGATTCGCCCCATAGCCGAGCCGCGAAGCGTTTTTCCGCACGGTGGTTCGGGGAAAATAGTTCTGCCAGTCGCCGCAGCCGTCGGCCGAAGCGTTGTCGACCAGGATCAGCCGAACCTTCAGATCGCCCGCCGCGCGGCACAGCGTTTCGAGCAACGGCGGCATGAATTGCCGCTCGTGGGTGTAGATGATGCCGACGTCCAAATCGGCGACGGCCGAGGGCGCCGCAACGCGAGCCTGGGCGAGAAGACTCATTTAGGCCGCCCTTTTCGCCGAAGGTTTCAGCAAGCTGCTGCGCTGCTGGGGCGTCGTCGCGCCGGCAGCCAGGGCCGCGGCCAGCCGTGCGGCGACCGTCTCGCCCAGCCGATGCCACGTGCGGCCGGCCACGGCGCCGCGGCGCGCGGCGACCAGTTCCGCCGACCGGGCCGCCGGTTCGAGGCAGTCTTCAATGGCCGAGAGCCACTCATAGGGCGTATCGGCGAAGCGGACGTGCCCGGCCAGATCGGCCAGGTCGGCCAGCGCCGTCGAGACCGTCGGCAAACCGGCCGCCAGGTATTCGAGCGCCTTGATCGGGTGGACGCAGCGCGTCAGGTCGTTTTGCTCGAAGGGAACCAGGCCCGCGTCGAACCAAACCGTGTGCCCCGGCAATTCGGCGTAGGGCAGCGGCCCAAGGTAATGAACATTCGGCTGCGAGAGAAACACGCGCGAGCGGCGGCTGCCATTGGGGCCGATCACGACAAACGACCAGTCGCGGCGCCGTTGGGCCAGCCACGCCAGCATCTCATAGTCGAGCCAATCGCCCAAGGCGCCGTGATAACCGACGACCGGCCCGGCGATTTTCCGCCGCCAATCCGGCGGTTCGGCCGATCGGGCGATGGCGAAGCGGGCGAAATCGACGCCGTTGGGCAAAAGTTCGACGGCCGAGGCGAACGGTTGCAGCCGCTCGACGAGCCCTTGCGACGTGGCGAACACCAAGTCCGCCCGCTCGACGATCGCCCGCTCGACGCGGTCGATTCGGGCCCGCGTCCGACCGCGATGAAACGCCGCATAGCGATCCATGCAATCGTAAACAACCAATTGCGGCTGCGTACGCTCCAATAGCGTTTCGGCCAGCAAGCTCGGGGCGCCGATCCAAAGCACCACGGGACCGCCTGCCAGCCGCGGTTCCAATTGGCGAAACAACCAACGCCGGTTCCAGGCATCGAGCGCGCGCCAGCCGACGAACGGCATATAGCGCGGATTCAAGACCGGAAATGGCGGCCCCATTTCGATTTGCGGCGCGGCCGATGCGTCGTCAACTGCGAGGGAATCGCTCCGGCGCCGCAAACGGGCGCCGGCGATGGGGTCGGCCAGGCGCCGAAGATCGGAAAACCGGGCCGAACGCAAACCGACGGGATTCACATACGCCAGGTCGTGCTTGCGCGCCAGCCGCAGCGCCAACTGCTGGGGCCGCTGGCGGATCGAAGTCCAATCCACGGGGGCCAGGTATAAAAGTGATGCCATGTTGGGCTTTGCGGCCAGTGCGGTGCGGCCAGTTCGGTGCGGCACGAATCGAGGTTTTTCAAAGTGGGCCGAGATTACACCGACTCCCGCGTCAGGCCAAGCCGAGTTCCGCGACCGTCTGGCGCCCGGTCTGCATTGACTCTGCTGCGCCGGGCGGCGTATCATCCGCTCGGGCTTTTCCTTCCACGTCGGCCGCCTTGTCAATCGGCGATGAATCGAGTTCGTCAAATCAGCGGCAGCCCAGAACTTAGGACGAATCGGTGAACCTGGCTTTCCAAGCAACGCGCTTTGCGTTTCCGCGACTGGCCGCCGAAAGCGTGCGTCGCGCGCACCTGATCGGAATCGCCGGCGCGGGGATGCAGGCCCTGGCCGAGGTCATGCTCGGGCAAGGCTGGCGGCTGACCGGTTCCGATCTCTCCCCGCAAAACTCCGTCTGGCTTTCAGCCGCCGGCGTGCCCGTTTACGCCGGTCATCGCGAGGAACAGGTTCCCGCGAATGCGGATCTCGTGGTGTACAGCGACGCGGTCGGGCCGGAAAACGCCGAACGGCGCCGGGCGGCCGAACTCGGGCTGCGGCAACTCAGCTATCCCGCGATGCTCGGCGAACTGATGGCCGGCCGCACGGGTGTCGCGGTCGCGGGAACGCACGGCAAGAGTACGACGACGGCCTTGGCGGGAGAAATCCTGCGGGAAGCGAACTTGGCCCCGACAATCGTGGGGGGCGCCGCGCCGCTGGGGCGAAATTCGGGCGGGTGTTTCGGACGCGGCCGCCACGTGCTGGTCGAGGCCTGCGAATACCGATCGAATTTCCTGCATCTCGCCCCGCAAGTCGCGGTGTTGTTGGGCATCGAGCACGATCATTTCGACTGTTTCGACTCGTTCGCCGACGTTGAACGGGCGTTTTTCCAGTTTGCCCAGCGGGTTTCGGGCGATGGCTTGATCTTGGCGCATGCCGGCTGCCCGACCGCGTTGCGCGTGGCGAAACAAGCCGGGCGCCGCGTCGTCACGTTCGGCCTGGGCCCGGCCGCCGATTGGCGGGCCGTCGCTCTGCGATCGTTCCGTGGGCGATATGCCTTCCGAATCGTGCGCCGCGGCCAGCGGGTGGCCGAAGTGAAGCTGGCCATCCTCGGCGTGTACAATGTCTTGAATGCCTTGGCGGCGGCCGCTCTGGCCGGCGAATTGGGAGTGGGACGCGGCGCGATCGAGCGAGGATTGACTCGATTCGCCGGCCTCCGGCGGCGAATGGAAACTCGCGGCAGTTGGCGCGAGATCGTGCTGCTCGACGATTACGCCCATCATCCGACTGAAATCGCCGCCAGCCTGAAGGCCGTGCGAGAACGTTTCCCCGGTCGGCGGGTGTGGTGCGTTTTTCAACCCCACCAGGCCTCGCGGACTAGGGCGCTGCTAGACGAATTCGCCGCCAGCCTGCACAATGCCGATCGTGTCGCGGTGGCCGAAATCTTTCGGGCCCGCGAGGCGCCGGGCGAATATTGCGACGTGACGGCCGCACAATTGGCCGAACGCCTCCGCATGCGAGGACGTCCTACGTTGGACGTATACGGAGCCGAGGAGATCGGCGAGCAACTCCGCGCCGCGTTGGCGCCCGGCGACGTACTGATCACGATGGGGGCGGGAGATATCCGGAAAGTTGGCGATGGCTTTATTGAGCGGCTTCGAACGTATCGTGCGGCAGGCTGAGCCTTTAGCTCCGCATACCTGGTTTCATTTGGGCGGCCCGGCCGAGTATTTCGCCGAGCCTCGCAACGTCGATGAATTGCGCGACCTGATCCGGCGCTGCCTCGAAGAGGAATTGCCCGTGCGGTTGCTGGGCGGCGGGTCGAACGTGCTGGTCCGCGACGAAGGCGTGCCGGGCGTCGTCGTCCGGCTGACCGAGCCCGCGTTTTCCGAGATCAAAGTCGAAAAATGCCGCGTCGCGGCGGGCGGCGCCGCCAAGCTGGGCCACGTCATTTCGTCGGCCGTCCGCGAAGGTCTGGCCGGGCTGGAAACGCTGGTGGGCATCCCCGGCACGGTCGGCGGCGCCCTGCACGGCAATGCCGGCAGCCGCGGAGGCGACATCGGCCAGTGGACCAGCCGCGCCGTGGTGATGACGCGCAGCGGCGAGGTGCTCCAGCGGCAACGCGAGGAGCTCGTCTTTGCCTACCGCGAGAGCAGCCTCGACGAGTTGGCGATCCTGTCGGCCGAGTTCGAACTCGACGCCGAAGACCCCGAACAGCTCACTAAGCGAATGCAGCAGCAGTGGATCGTGAAGAAAGCGAGTCAGCCGCTCGGTCATCAGAGCGCTGGCTGCATCTTCAAGAATCCGCGAGGCATGAGCGCTGGCATGCTGATCGATCAGGCCGGGCTGAAAGGAGCCCGCATCGGCGGAGCGGAGGTCAGCGACCGGCACGCAAACTTTATCATTGCCGAGCCCGGCGCCTCCAGCCAGGACGTATTGCGGCTGATCGAATTGGTCCGCAGCCGGGTTGCCGATCGGCTCGGGATCGAGTTGGAAATGGAAATCGAGGTTTGGTGATGCCTGTAACCTAACCGACGCCGTCAAGGAGGATGGCTATGACGATCCATGCATCGAGTCCGTTGCGCGTTGCGCTGCTGGCGGGCGGCGATTCGCCGGAACGCGATGTGAGTTTGGCCAGCGGCCGGCAGGTGGCGGCGGCATTGGCGAAGCGGGGGCACATTGTCGCGGCGTTTGATCCGGCCGAAATCCGGCTGAGCGACATCTGCTGGGGCCGCTACGATATTTGCTTCATCGCCCTGCACGGCGGCGCCGGCGAAGACGGTCGGCTGCAGGCTGAATTGGAAGAGTTGGTCGTGCCTTATACCGGCAGCGGCCCCTTGGCGTCGCGGCTGGCCATGAGCAAATCGGCCGCCAAGCGGCGTTTCGAGCGGCGCGGCGTGCCCACGCCCCCCGCCGTGGCGTTCGAAGCAAGCGACTCGATTGACGACGTCGCCGAGCGCGTCGCCCCGCTCGGCTATCCGCTGGTCGTGAAGCCCGACGGCCAAGGTTCGAGCCTGGGAGTCGGCATCGCCCGCGACGAGAGCCAGTTGGCGGCCCTGGCAACGGATGCCGGCCGCTACGGTTCCTTGTTGCTGGCCGAACGGTGGATCGACGGTCGCGAGTTTACCGTGGCGGTGCTTGGTCGCCGGGCGTTGCCGCTGTTGGAAATCGCCGCGCCTGGCGGCTGGTTCGACTACCGGGCCAAGTACGAACGCAACGACGTCGAATACCGCTTCGAGACGGGCTTGCCTGAAGCGACCGTGGCGGAACTCGAATCGACCGCCGTCGGCGCCGCAGCCGCGCTCGATACCGCCGGCCTGGTTCGCGTCGACTTGATGCTCGACAAGAACGGCCGGCCGTGGGTGTTGGAGCTGAATACGGTCCCAGGGCTGACTTCGCACAGCCTGGCGCCGAAGGCCGCGGCCCGCGCGGGAATCGATTTCGCGGCCCTCTGCGAATGGATGCTGGCCGACGGGCTGCGCCGGTTTTCGCAGCGCGCCGCCGTCGCGGAGGCCGCACGATGACCGCCAACCAAGCGTCGAAAACCGCCTCCAGCACGACGCCACGGCCGGTTCCCGCCGCTCGGCGGCTGTTCCGAGATTTGGTGACTCTAGGTTTGCTCTGCGGCGCTTTGGCGGCCGGCGGCTATGCGGTCTGGCTCGAAGTACGCGAACGCGTGCTCGATTCGGACCAGTATCGGGTTTGTCTCGAGAACGTCGTCATCACGCCGCCAGCCGAGTGGATCCGCAGCGACGTCAAGGCCGAGGTGCTGCGCGACGCCGAAGCCAACGGCGCGTTGTCCGTGCTCGACGAAGACCTGGCGAAGCGAATGCACCAGGCGTTCTCGGCCCATCCTTGGGTAGCGAGGGTCGTCCGCGTGGCGAAACTGCCGCCCGCACGACTGCACGTAGAATTGGTCTATCGCAAGCCGGTCTGCATGGTGCAAGTCGCCGAAGGACTATTTCCGATCGACGAGACGGGCGTTTTGCTGCCGACGGCCGACTTCTCGCCGCACGAAGCCGCGCGCTATCCTCGCTACTCGAACGCGCCGCTCACCACCGAGCCGCCAGCGGGCTCGGTCTGGCAAGAGCAGCGCATTTTCGCCGCGGCGCAGCTCGCGTTGGTGCTCGGCGACGTTTGGGAAGAATTCAACTTCGAGCAGTTCGAGCCGCAGACCGAGCCGGGCAGCAGCGCGCTCGATTTTCAACTCGTCACGAAGAAAGGCACGCGCGTGCTTTGGGGCGCGGCGCCGACCACGGACGAGGCTGGCCAAGCGCTTGCCAAGGCCAAGCTCGCCAAGCTGAAGCAATATTTCGCCGAGCGCGGCACGCTGGAAGGCTCCCACGGCCGGCAGGACCTCGACCTGCGGCACGGCGAGTTGCAGGTTCTCGCGCGTACGGCGCTCGCGCCCAATCGCTAATCGACTCTCAAAGCAGGGTTTTCGCCGCTCGCTTCCGTTGCGTCCGGCTTCTCAACGCAAAGCTCGACCTGTGCGATTTGACCCAGCGCAGGCTTGGCCCCCGCCTTGGGCCAGGGCGGTTCTCCAATAGGCATCGGCATCCAATACGCTGGTTAAGCAATAGGAGTCCGAGTCATAAGCCATATAATCTATGCATATTCTATGTTAATTTATTCAGGTTTTTCATTGACAGGACATTGATGTCGCGCAATAATCATCGAAGTCAAGTCAATTGCTTTCTCGATTTCTTATCCTCGGCGAGATTTTTGGGGACTCAAAACCCAGTGGCGGGCTTCTCCTTTTTATCCGGCAGTCGATTCTCACGCGGAGTGACCGTTGGGAAAATGCTGCCGCGCAATAGCTGCGATGAGGCCGCGCGCGAGTGGCCGGCAGGAGGCTCTTATCTAACAGGATATGTCCTCTCTCGCGCCTTCAAGCGAATAACACTTACTGGTTGAGTCTTTTGTTTACGCAGTCTAGGGTAAAAGGAGGAGTTGTATGCGTTTCGTTAGGGTGACGTTCGGCTTATCAACTGTTCGACGATATCGGGCTGCACGGCCAGGATTTACCTTGGTCGAATTGTTGGTAGTAATTGCTATTATCGGCATTTTGATTGCATTGCTGCTGCCGGCTGTGCAAGCGGCTCGGGAGGCGGCGCGCCGCACGGAGTGTACGAATAAAATGAAGCAAATCGGGTTGGCCTTGCAGAATTACCATGATACCTGGCACCGCTTCCCGGCTTCCGTCGAATGGGGCGCCTACAACGTGTTGGCGCCAACTACATACCCCCAACTCCCATATCATCACACGTGGCTGGAGGCCATTCTGCCCTTTTTGGCTTATGATCCGGTATATAAAGCAGTGAATCGCAAGATGCCCGCTTACCCGCAAAGCCAGCAGATTAATTATACCCAAAACATGATTGCTCCACTGTCTAAGCAGCTTCCCGAGTTGCTCTGCCCCAGTGATACCGGGCTGATCCCCATTACTCAGACGTGGGGCTTCCCGGTGACGAACTATTGCGGAAGCGAGGGCTATCACTGGTGGGACACGGCGAATATCGGCTATTGGCCCCCCCTGGTCAGGCTGGGGCTTCATGAATCCGGCGGGCGACTATTGCGGTATGTTTCGTACCGAGCACAACTGTTCGTTCGGCCACTGCGTGGACGGTGCAAGCAACGTTATTCAGGTTGGTGAGCGAAATCAGACTGGCTATAAGGGTGGAATGATAGGGCCCCAGAATCTGTGGATGGGTCTCGGCATGCCCCGTTTGCCGAGCGGTGAGCAGGTGTTTGCCAATGCGTTCGTAGGCAGTGGGATCGCCGGAACATGTTGTCAAAGCGGCAAGTATATGTGGCCCGACGGCACTGCGCCCACCGGGGGCTGGTGGAAATCCGGGCCGTACTCGTTCACGCCGACCTATATTACGGCTTGGGGCGCGAACACCGAATGGGCCGGACCGAGTTCGGTTCACACGGGTTCGATGATTAATTACCAGTTCGCTGACGGTAGCGTCCGCGCGTTGCAGGCGACCATGGATTACCGCATTTTTCTGATGCTGAACTCCGAGACAGACGCTCACCAGATTCCGGACAATTCGTATTGATGCCCGCGTGGCAATGTTATTAGTTGATGGCGTGCGGGGGCGCCAGAACCCGCTGAAACCAAAACATCAGCATCAACAAGCTGCTTTAAGGAGATTCCCTTGAAACGATCTGCGCTTTTGGCCGTTGCGCTAATCAGCATTTTGTTAGAAACGGGTTGCGGCAAATCGGCGCCGTCTAGTCCACCGCCGGGCTACAAAGACCCCGTAGATATGGTGAACATGCCGGCGATGCCAAAAGATCCGGCGCCTGTGACTTCTGATGATACAAGTGGTGGGCCGAAGAAGCCATAGACGGAATGAGGACCAGTCGATTCCAGCGAATGCGAAACAGTTCAAATCGAAATCGGCGTCTGCCTCGAAAAGTTGAGTCTTGCCTTGCGAGGAGGGCTGCTGTACGGTTCCCGATCTGTCGTATGTCGTATGCAGCGTGACAATCGGTTCCGAAGAGTCCTCGTCAATCGCCGCTATTTTCCATCACCTCGCGTAAAGCCTGTGTGGCGAGCCGCGTCACGAGGATGGTGGCCGCCAGACCGACGAAAAACAGGGCATGTTGCCACCGCCCGGCGGCCGCGTTGCCGGCGGCCAGATCGGTGATTTGCCGGGCGGCCGAGCCGAGATAGCAATACATCAGCGTGCCGGGCAACATGCCCGTCCAGGTGGCCAGGGCGTAACGGCTGAACGAAATCTTCGAGGCCCCGAAGGCGTAGTTCAGCACGCCGAACGGCAGCAGCGGCGAGAGCCGGGCGAGAAACACGATCTTGAAGCCCTGCTGGTCGACCGCCCGATCGAGCGTTTGCAGCCGGGGCGAGCGGGCGAGCTTTCGCTCGATCCAATCCCGCAGCAAATATCGGCTGACCAAAAAGGCCGCGCAGGCGCCGGCGACGCTGCCCGCCGAAACCGCCACGAAGGCCCTCGGCATGCCGAAGGCGAACGCTCCGGCCAAGGTCAGCCACGAGCCCGGAACCATCAATACGCTGGCCGGCACATAGACCGCGGCCAACAACAGCGGCCCCCACGCGCCCAAGGCCCGGACCTGCTCGACGATTTGCCCCCAACGGGCCGCGTCGCGCGGAACATAACGCCAGGCGGCGACGCCGGCGGCCAGCAACAACGCTGCGGCGACAATTCGTTGAATCAAGGGCTTTTTCATGACTTCACCACAGTTTAACCGATCCCTTGCGCTGCGTTTTGCCGCCGACCGCCACTCGCCACTTAGGCGCCGATAGGATACGATTGTGGAAAGGATCAAGCCAATCGGTGCGACGGGCCAAGACGCACTAGGTTGAATCCAAGTCGAAGAGCAAACTCCCCATGATTACTCCTGCCGAACTTCTCAGCTACTTAAAAGCCAAGCCATTCCGTCCGTTCCGGATCCACATGGCCAGCGGCCAGACCTATGACGTCCGCCATCCGGAGATGGCCCGCGTGGGGCGCAACGTGCTGCTGCTGTTCACGTTTGTCAGCGATGATCCCGATGTTTTCGATCGCTGGGAAACGGTCTCGCTCATGCTCATGGAAAGCGTTTCGCATCTCGACCAGTCGATTTCGCAGGCTTGAATCGACCACCGCTGTTCGAACCTCGCCCAGGAGGCACGCGCCATGTTGACTTACCAAAGAATGGGCTGCTATGTGACCACCGAGCCGTTTCGGCCCTTTCGCATCAAAATGGCCAGCGGTCGGACGTTCGACATCCGACATCCCGAAATGGTCAAGGTTGGAAAGAGCGACATCGTGATTTTCTCTTTTGTCTCCGATGAGCCGAACATTTACGACGACTGGGATACCGTTTCGCTGGTGTTGATCGAGTCGATTTCGTATTTAGAATCTTCAATTCCGCAGAACTAGCCTTCCAAACCAGAACCTTCATGCACCCCTTGCCCATCATCGATTCGTCGCCCGAAATCGCTCCGCCCCAATCTCCACGCAATTCAGTCGCCAAGGGTCGTTATAGCTTCGTCAGCCTCGGCTGCCCGAAAAACCTGGTCGATAGCGAGCGGATGCTCGGCCTACTGCAGCTCGACGGCTACCAGTTGGTCGGCGAGCCCGAAGGCGCCGATTTCGTGATCGTCAACACCTGCGGGTTCATCGAACGGGCTCGCGAGGAATCGTACGGCACGATCCGCGAAATGCTCGAACTGAAACGCCGCGGCGCCATCAAGGGGGTGATCGTCTCGGGTTGTCTGGCGGAACGCGAGAAAGAAGCGCTGCTGGAAAGCTGCCCGGAGATCGACCATTTGGTCGGCGTCTTTGGCCGCGAGCAGGTTACGAAAGTGGCCGATCGCATGCTCGGCGGGCTGGTCGAACAGCGGACCGTCTTCCAGCCGGCGCCAACCCGCCCGCTGCCGGATACGGCGCGGCTGCGGATCACGCCGCGGCACTTCGCCTTTCTGAAAATCTCCGAAGGCTGCGACCGGCTGTGTACGTTTTGCGCCATCCCCAAGATGCGCGGCAAGCACGCCACGAAGCCGATCGAGGAAGTGCTGGCCGAAGCCCGCGAACTGGCGGCCGACGGCGTCCGCGAGCTGAACATCGTCGCCCAGGACACGACCTACTACGGCCTGGATCTTTACGGCCGGCCGCGGCTGGCCGAACTGCTGGCCGAACTCGATCGGATCGAGGGGCTCGATTGGATCCGGGTCATGTATCTGTATCCGATGTACTTCACCGACGAACTGATCGAGGTGCTGGCCAAGAGCAAGCGGATTACGCCTTATCTCGATATGCCGCTGCAACACATCAACGAGGCGATGCTCAAGCGGATGCAGCGCCGCGTGACGCGGGCCGAGACCGAAACGCTGCTGGCCAAGCTGCGTCAGGCGATTCCCGAACTGGCGCTGCGAACCACGTTCATCGTCGGCTTCCCCGGCGAAACCGAGGCGCAGTTCGAAGAACTCGTCGAATTCGTGCGCCGGCAGCGGTTCGAGCGGCTCGGCGTGTTCACGTATTCGTTCGAGCCCGATACGCCCGCGGCCCGGCTGCCCGACCATCTGCCCGAAGACGTGAAAGAAGAACGTCGCGAGCGATTGATGGCCGTGCAGCAGGAAGCGGCCTTCGCCTGGAACGAGGCCCAACTCGGCCGGAAACTCGACGTGCTGATCGACCGGGCCGTGCCTGGCGAATCCCGGGCCTGGATCGGCCGCTCGTACGCCGACGCGCCGGACGTCGACGGCGTCGTGTACGTGACCGGGAAAAAATTGAAGCCGGGGCAGATCGTGCCTTGTGAAATCGTTGCTTCCGAAGGCTATGATTTGGTGGGAGTCGCGGTGGGCAAGGGCCGATGATCGGCGGCGGCAGCCATCCGCGAAACCGTCGGCTAAAACGATCGAACCGCCACCTGAGCGAAATCGAGCAGCTCCTATGTCGGTCAGCACCCAACCGCAACCTCGGGCGAACGTCTTCAATCTGCCGAACCAGCTCACGATTTTGCGGCTCGTGCTGTCGATCGTGCTGTTCGCCTTGATCACGTTTCAGCTTTATACGGCCAGCTTTTTCGTGTTCGTCGTGGCGGCCTCGACCGACTGGCTCGACGGCTATTTCGCCCGCAAATACGGCATGGTGACGATGCTGGGCCGCATTCTCGACCCGTTCGTCGACAAGATCATCATTTGCGGCACGTTCGTCTGCCTGGTCGCCGATCCGCTCTCGGGCATCCGGGGTTGGATGGCGGTGATCGTCGTCGGACGCGAACTGCTGATTACGGCGCTGCGCAGTTTTCTGGAACAGCAAGGCGCCGATTTTTCGGCCACCATGTCCGGTAAGCTGAAGATGCTCTTGCAGTGCCTGGCCGCGGGAACCAGCCTGTTTTTGCTGTCCGGCATGGTTTCGAGCCCGGCCACACCGCCTGGGTGGCTGAGCTATTTGTTGATCGGGTCCGTCTGGGGAGCGGTCGCGCTGACCGTGTACTCGGGCGTCGAATACGTTCGCCGCGCCATTCTGCTATGGCGTGAGTGAGATGGGCTTTCTCGTACTTTTGTTTGCCGCCGGCCTGATCGCCGCAAGCTTGACGGTTTGGGCCAAGGCCGCCGCGAAATGGCGGCGCGGGGCGCCGCTCGTGGCTTACGAGCCGCGCGGGCCGTTTCCGGCGAAACTGCTCGACCTGTTCGTAATCGCGGTATTTTACGTGCTGACGAACCTCGCGGTCTACGTCGTGCTTTACGGCGCCGCGACTCCCAGCGATGGCGAAACACCCGCTCTGCGCGATGTCGTCGTCGCGCTCGCCGCCACGGCGCTGACGAACCTGCTAACGATGGGCTTGGCCATTCTCTGGATTCGCGGCCGCAGCGGCGCCTCGTGGGCCGACTTGGGTTTTGGCCTCGACAAAGCCGCGGACGATCTGCGGCTGGGCCTGGCGGCGTTCGCCGCCGTCAGCGTGCCGGTTTACGTGTTGCAGGGCTTCCTCTCGCAATTCGTCCGCGAGCAGCACCCGATCATCGAGCTGCTGCTAAAACATCGCGAACCGTGGCTGCTGGCCCTCAGCGGCGCATCGGCCGTGCTCGTAGCGCCGTTGGCCGAAGAGTTTTTCTTTCGCGTGCTTTTGCAGGGCTGGGTCGAGTCGCTGGTCGCGCCGGCCGAGCCAAGTCCCGCCGAGACGCCCTCGGCCGCCGTTCAAGAACCGCCGATCATTTTCGGGCCTGCCGATCCGGATCATCCCTATTCGCCGGCGCCGTCGACGGCCGAAGCGTTCGAAGTCGAGCCACTGCCGGTTGAAGAAGGCGCGCAGTTGCCTCCGGCAGCGCGGATCCGCGTGGCCGGAGTGCGTTGGGACCGCGCAGCAATTTTGTTCAGTTCCGCGATCTTTGCCTTGATGCACCTCGGTCACGGCGCCGCCCCGATCCCGTTGTTTTTTCTGGCCTTGGCGCTCGGTTACCTTTACCAGCGCACCGGGCGTTTGCTGCCCTCGGTCACGGTTCATCTGTGTTTGAACGCCTGCAGCCTGGCGGCGCTGTATTTGGGGCTGGCCGCCGAAGTTAAGTGAACTGCTAAGTGAGTTGCTAAGTGAACTGCAAAGTGAGTTGAAACTTGTTGACGATGGATTCTTTCGCAGAAAGCCGACTCGATGCCTCTCGACCCTGAAGCCGAAATCCTGGTCCTCGCAGCGGCCCGAGTGCCGACGACGCCTCTCGAACAACTCACGCCCCAGCAGGCGCGCGACGACATGTTGCGGCAAACCGCGTTGCTCGGTCGCGGCGAACCGGTCGAGAAGATCGAGGACGTGCTGGCGCCGGGTCCAAACGGCGAAATCCCGATTCGCGTCTACACGCCGGCCGGCCGCGCGCCGTTCGCCTGCCTGGTCTATTTTCACGGCGGCGGATTCGTGATCGGCAACCTCGAGACGCATGACGCCTTGTGTCGCATGATCGCTAACGCGTCCGGCGCGGTCGTCGCCTCGGTCGATTACCGGCTGGCCCCCGAACACAAATACCCGGCCGCGGCTGCAGACGCCTACGCGGCGACCTGCTGGATCGCCGAGCACGCCCAGCGGTTCGGCATCGACCGGCGCCGGATCGCCGTTGGAGGCGATAGCGCCGGCGGCAACCTGGCGGCGGTGGCGACGATGATGACCCGCGATCGCGGCGGTCCGCAGTTGGCCTTTCAGCTTCTGCTCTACCCGGTGACCGACGCCTATCTGGAAACGACGTCGTACGGGCAATACGCCGAGGGCTACCTGCTCACGCGCGCCGCCATGGCCTGGTTTTGGGAGCATTACCTGAATGAACCCGCCGAGCGCGAGCACGCCTATGCCGCGCCGCTGCGAGCCGAAGACTTCTCGGGCCTGCCGCCGGCGTTGGTCATCACGGCCGAATGCGATCCGCTGTGCGACGAAGGCGAAGCCTATGCCAAGCGTCTCGAAGCAGCGGGCGTGCCGGTCACTCTAACGCGCTACTCGGGCATGATTCACGGCTTCATACGCCGCGCGAAGTTGCTCAGCCAGGGGCGGAAGGCGGTCTCGCAAATCGCCGAGGCGCTGCGCGCAAACCTCTGTCAGATTTAGCGTTAGCTCGCACGCTTGGCGAAAGTTCGCCAGCTTCTCGCTATGCCAGACCCGGCACGCGGCCTTGGCCTGGGCGGCATTTTCCGTTTCGCGCGTGATATCCGCCGATGCGCGACGCCCTGAGACAACGGGCAACCGTTGCCATCCGCAGCGATTGTTGAAGCTGACCCCGAAGCGCCCGAGGTATATTTGGGCGGCGAGTCGACTGCCCGTGGCCGACGCCCTGTTACGTCGGCCGTATTTTGTCAGGAGGCCCGAGATGATCGAACGGCATTTCGCGTTCAGTACGGCAATTGTATTTTGCCTGGCGGCGTCGGCCTTCGCCGAGGACGCGTATTACGATCTTATGATCGCCGACTTGGAACTGGTTCGACAGACGCCCGAAAAGGACGAGGCCGAAGCGGCCAGCGGCTCGACGCACTGGCGGCAGCGCACCGCGCGCGTGCCGTATGCTTCGCTCGACGGCGGGGGCGAAGCGTTCCTGTCGTTGAGCGGGGAAGCCGCGAATTGGGCCCGGCTGGAGGATTGGAAGCGCGACGGCCGAATTGCAATTCTCGCCCCTCAGGGCCAAGCGCCCTCAGGCCGGTTGTTTTTGCCCGACAGCGACGACACGGCGTTGGTCAGGTTCGATTTCGAACTTCCGGCCGAAAAAACCGCGCCGAAAGCCGATGCAAAGCGAGCTTTCCATGTGGCGAAGCAGATTCACTATCGCCGTCTGATGGAACGCGGCATCCCTGGCGCCGCCTGGTTCCGCCATCAATGGAAGGCGGCCGGCGCCCAGGTCAACGCGCAACAGGGCGCCGCCGCCGAGGCGCGCGGGCGAGAGCAAGAACGCTTCGCCCGAGAGAACAGCCTGGAAGACACGTTTGCCCTGTTCAGCGGCAGCCGGGCAGTGAGCGAGAATCTGCAACTCGATCGGGATTTGCGAGTCGGCGCCAGCGGGGCGGGCGATCTCGAAGTCGACAAGTTGGAAGGCATCTCCATCAAGGAGATCGACTGGCAGCCGCTCATCAAGGATCTCCACCCGGAACTCGATCCGTTGGCCGCCGCCATCCCGGCCGATCAGCACGTAGTCTTTTTTCCATCGTTTCAAGCTCTGGTCGCCGTGGCCGACGAGATCAGTCGCCAGGGGACGCCGCTGGCGCGGTTCATGGAATCTCGCTCGGAGGACGAACGGCTCAAAGAACGTTACGAGCGGCAATTGGGCCTGCCGCTGTCGCTTTTGGCGCGCTTGCTCGGAGGGCAGGTCATCGACAGCGTGGCGTTGACCGGCTCCGACCCCTACTTTTTCGCGGGAACCGACGTGGCGCTGGTTTTCGAGGCCAAGCAGCCGGCCGTGCTGAAACCTCTGTTGCTGGCGCGGATTGCGGCGGCCGTGCAAGGCCAGGCCGAGGTCAAGGCGGTGCAGGGCGAAATCGCGGGGATCGGCTATGCCGGCTTCGTTTCGCCCGATCGCAAAGTCTCGTCGTACGTCGCTGAAGTGGGTCCGACCGTGGTCGTTACGAATTCGACGACGCAACTGGCCCGCTTGGCCAACGTCCGCCAGGGCCAAGCGGCGGCCATCGCTGGGCTGCCGGAATACAAGTTCTTCCGCGGCCGCTACCCGCGCGGCGAAGGGAACGAATCGGCGCTCGTGTTTCTGAGCGACGCCACGATCCGCCGCTGGTGCGGCCCGCGTTGGCGGATCGCCGATTCTCGCCGCGTTCGGGCGGCCAGTATGCTGGCCGAGTTGCAGGCCGAACAGATGGACCGCCTGGCGGTCGGCAAAGCCGCAGCGCTCTACGTCGACAAACCGCCGGCCGAATTGGGCGAGCTGCGATTGTCGGCCGGCAACGTGCATTCCGCCACGATGGGTTCGCTGGCATTCATGACGCCGATCGCGGAGTTGCAGATCGACAAAGCCACCTCGGCCGAGGCGGACGCCTATCGCGCGTGGCGGAGCCAATATCAATCGAATTGGCGCTGGGCCTTCGACCCGATCACCTTGCGGCTAACCGTCGAAGACCAACAACTCGCGGCCGATTTAAGCGTGATGCCGCTCATCTGGGGCAGCGATTACCGCAACTGGGTCGAGGCGGCCCTCGGCGCCGAAATCAAGCCCGGCGCGGGTGATCCCCACGACGCACTGGCGCATTTCGTGACGGCCGTCAACGCCAAGTCGGAAAGGCTGCGTCAGTCGGAAAGCTTCGTCGCCGGTCTGGTCAAAGTCAGCCTCTTCGATTGGTTGGGCGAATCGGTCGCCTGGTACGTCGACGACGACCCGCTTTGGCGGGAACTGGCCATCGCCAAGACCCCGCAGGAAGCCTCGCGATTCATGGAGCGAAACTTCCACCGACTGCCGATCGCACTGCACTGCGAAGTGACGAACTCGGCCAAGCTAATTCTGTTCATGGCCGGCGTGCGCGGGCTACTGGAGCAAGTGGCCCCCGAAATGACCGTCTGGGAGACGCTCAAGCACAACGATCAGCCCTACGTCAAAATCGCCTTGAGCGAGCGCGGCCGCGGCCAATTCCGAGAGGCCGTCGAACTGGCCATTTACTACGCCTTCTGGTCGGACGGACTGGTCGTCACGCTCAATGAAAGCGTGCTCAAGCGGGCCCTCGATCGGCAATCGGCTCGCCAGCAGGCTCAAGCCGAAGGCAAGCAACCGTCCCCGCCGGCGAGGCCCTGGCTCGGTTCGAGCATGGCCATGCAGTTCGAGGGTAAAGCCGTCGCGCAGCTCGGCCGCCTGATAGAGAGCGATTTTCAGCAAACGCTGCAAGTTCGCTCGTGGGACAACCTGCCGATTCTCAACGAATGGCGCCGCCGCTACCCGGACCGCGACCCGGTCGAACTGCACGAAGCATACTGGCACACGCGGCTGGTTTGCCCCGGCGGCGGCAAGTACGTCTGGAACGACGAATGGCGGACGATGGAATCGACCGTCTTCGGTCCCCCTGGCCAGCCCAAATCGCCCGAAGTTCTGCCGGCGCCCTGGCAGTCGCTCCGCGGCGGCAACCTGGGCGTGACGTTCGAGCACGAGGGCCTGCGGGCCAAGGCGGTGCTCGATCGCGAGGCGCCTTGAGGTCTTCCGAGCGGCCGCTTGCGAGGCGCCGCAGCGGTTGGCACAATGAGCCGCGAACCATTGGCGAGCCGGAGGCGTTCGATTGGCGAGCCGGAGGCGTCAGCCTCCGGGTCCGTTATGAACTTCGTTGGCGCCCTCACGTGGCGCGATTCGACAACGGCTCATCGGCGTCTGGCGGCCGTATCGTACCAGGGGGCTGACGCCCCCCGCTCGCCTGCTCGACGAAACAAATCACCGCGGCCGCGCAGGCTGCCAAGATAAAAAGGAAAACCCATGCTGCTCGTCCATAACGTCTTTTTCTCACTCAAAGAACCGACCGACGCCAACGGCAAGAAGCTGGTTGCGGCTTGCCACAAATACCTTTCCGATCATCCGGGTACGGTGTTTTACGCCGCAGGCACGCTGGCTGATCTCGATCGTCCGGTGAACGATCGCGATTTCGACGTCGGCCTGCACGTGATCTTCGAAGACCGGGCCTCGCACGATGCCTACCAAACGGCGCCGAAGCACCTGCAGTTCATCGAAGAGAACAAAGCCGATTGGGCCAAAGTCCGCGTCTTCGATTCCAACGCCTGCGGCGCCCAATAGCGACGCCGGGCGATCCGGCAGATTCATCCGTTGTCCACCGGTGCGGCTGCGAGGTCCGGTTAACGCGCCCGCGATGCGTCTAGCGCCGGGTCGTCGCTGGCAGACTCCCGCAACTCGCCGCGCTGATTGGTCTGCCAGATGTGGCCGCTTTCGACGTCGATCGCCGTCAGCCAGCCGCCCGTGTAGCAGCCGGTGTCGATGCACTTGAGATGCCCCAGATCGCGAATTTTGCCGTCCGGCTGCAGCGTATGCCCGACGACGGCCGTTTTGCCCGAGCAGTGCGGACCCGGAGTGAATTCGCGCAGCGATTGCCAGAGCAAGACGTCGCGGGGTTGCTGTTCGAGCGCCGTCTGCGGATCGTAGTTGGCATGGACGAAGAAGAAATCGTCCTCGACGTGCAGTAGCTTGCAGTTCTCGATGAATTCGATGTGTTTGGCCGGAATCTTATCGAACCCAGCGGCCGAACCGTACGATTTCATCGTCGCCAATCCGCCGCAGGCCAGCCAGAGACGCATGCTCTCCGTCCCTCGCATGCTCGCCAGCAGCATTTCCTCATGATTGCCCAATATGGGCGTCAGCCGGCAACGGGCGGCCAGATCGATGAACTGCTCCAAGACGCCGGGCGAATCGGGTCCGCGATCGATGTAATCTCCCAGCGGTACGACGGCGTCGGACGGTTGCGGCGAGATTGCCTCGAGCAGGCGCGCCAGCGCGACCGAACAGCCATGAGTATCGCCGATGGCGATGGTGCGCATTACGTGTTAGAGGATCCGCCCGAGGTAGATGCTTATTGCAGCCGGAGAATACAAAACAAGCGCAAAACGCTCGTTTACGGCTGGTTCGCGAAAACCAACGCTTCACTGGAACTTTAGGGTGCGGCTGCGAATTGGGCAAACGGATCAGAAAGAAAATGCGGTATTTTCACCAAAGGTGGGGAATCGGCCTCTTGCTTAAAAAGCCGACGAGCCGCAAGCAAGCTTACGGCTCGTCCGCCGGAAACAGCCGGATTTCTTTGTCGGCGTTCGCGACTTCGCAGTGCAATTGCACTAGCCCGGATTATTCATCAGCCCAGCTATTACTTGACGAAGCGCTCCATACAAACACGAAGCGCCAGCGAGGTAAGTGCTTTGCTCCGCCTCGCTTGCGCTTCGGGTTGGTGTGGGCTGATGAATAATCCGGGCCAGCGTGCAAACGCGTCATTGCGGCCGACCGCGTCCACGGCCGCCGCGACCGCCGCCAAAGCCGAAAGCGGCGCCTGACGGCAAATCAAGCTTCTCGCCCTGCATGCTGGCGAACTCAGTCCGCTGATCTTCGGTCAACACGGCCAGGCACTTGTCGGTCAGCTCCTTCTGCAGTTCGGCGCGTTTTTCCTGGCTTCCTTCGCCAAAGCCGACTTCGCGCATTTTCGCTCCGAGGTCGGCGTGTACGTCTCGCAGCTTTTGCTGCTGTTCGTCGGTCAGCTTCAGCGCTTGGGCGACTTTTTCATCGTTAAGAGCCCTGGCCCCTTGCGCCTGGAGGACGATCTGGTCCAGCCGTTGCACTTGTTCCTTGGTGAGTAGCTTGGCCGCCGCTTCGCCGTGTACCTTGGACTTTTCCTGGAATTCTGCCATTTTCTTCTGGCGTTCTTCTTGCGTCGCGTCTTGCAAACCGGCGAAGGCGCTTTGTTGGTCGCTGCGCATCTGCTCGGCGATGGCCTGAACCTTCGACTTTTGCTCGTCGTCGAGCTTCAAATCCTCCTGCACCTTCGGCACGGCCAGCAAATTGACCTTCATTACGTCAGGCGACGGGCCGAAACCGCCACCGCGGCCCCCCCGTCTTGGGCCTTGGGCGTGTACGGCGGAAATCGAAGACAACGCGAGCAAAGCGACCATCGAGACGATCGCCAGACGATTGCGGAACATGACGCGCTCCTTGAAGTAGGGGACTAAGAAGTGAACTGGTCGTGTGAAGAGTGCGACCTCGGACGCGCAGGTTACACGCTTTTGGCCGATCTGATCAGGCGCCGCGATTGCCTTCAGCCTTGGGTGCCCGATAATCTGACCCATTTACGGCCAGACCTCGATTCGTCGTGGGGCGGCTTTGCAGGCAGTCGGGGACTGACGGCCTGCAAGGCCGCACCACAAGATTTCGGCGGCGCTCGCCAGGCGGCCAACCTCTCCGAGGGCGCCGCCTCGAACCAGGCGGCGTCAAGCTGATCGAGGATGGACCAACTCTTTCCGGTCCGGCTCGCCGATACGGACCGAGGAATTCAACTCATCGCGCAGGATCGTCAGATGACTCGGCGCTTCGATGCCGATCCGCACGCTGCCTGTCGAAAGCCGCACCACCGTAATCGTGATGTCGTCGCCGATTTGAATACGCTCGTTGACTTTTCGCGACAATACAAGCATCGCTCGGCCTCCGTGCTTTGGATTTGTCTTGGGCGGGTTGCTAGCATAGCGATGCTAGCATCGCGAAACAAGACTGCCGCAGGAACCGCGTCGCAGCCGCGATGGAAGCCGAATGATTGAAAAGGATTACGTCTGTGGAAACCAAGCTGCTTGCCGTCGACCCTCTGCGACCGTCGCCCCAAGCGATTGCCGAGGCCGCCGAAATCATCAAAGCCGGGGGACTAGTGGCCTTTCCGACGGAGACGGTTTACGGCCTGGCGGCGAATGCCCTTGATGCCGCGGCAGTTGCGCGCATTTTTGTTGCCAAAGGCCGGCCGCCGCAAAACCCAATCATCGTCCACATTGCCGACTTGGCCGAGCTAGCCGCCGTTGCGGCCGAATGGCCGCCGCTGGCAGCCAAATTGGAGGCTCGCTTCTGGCCGGGTCCGCTCACGCTGGTGCTCAAAAAACACCCGCAAGTGCCCGATATCGTCACCGCGGGCGGCCCGACGGTAGCGGTCCGCATGCCGTCTCATCCAGTCGCTTTGGCCCTGATCCGGGCCTCGCAAGCGCCTCTCGCCGCGCCTAGTGCGAACGTTTCGACTCAGATTTCGGCCACGCGGGCGGAGCACGTGTTGCGCGGCTTGTCAGGCCGAATCGACCTGGTGCTTGACGCCGGGCCGACGGCCGGCGGCCTTGAATCGACCGTGCTCGACGTTACCGCCAGCCCGCCGCGACTGCTGCGGCCAGGCCTGGTCGCTCCCGCGGAGATCGAAGCGGTCATCGGCCCGATCGCCGGGGTCGATCGATTCGCGGCCGGCGGCGTCGCGGCCGGTGGGGAAGAGCCGGTTGGGCCCTTGCGTTCGCCGGGGATGCTAGCCCGGCACTACGCCCCCCAGGTTCCGTTGGAATGCCTGCCGCAGGGCGACGACTGGGCGCGGATCGAGGACCTGCGCCACGATCTGCGGCGTCTCGGCTGGCTGGCCTTGGGACCGGTAAACGCCGATGCCTCGTGCGGCGTGTTGATTATCGAGATGCCGACCGAGCCGGAAGCTTACGCGGCCCAGCTTTACGCCGCCTTGCACGCGCTCGAAGCCGCCGAGGTCGAGCGGATCATCGTTACGCTGCCCCCCGCAGGGGACGCCTGGCTGGCCATCCGCGACCGGTTGCGCCGGGCTTCCGTGGCGGAATAGCCGTCGAGTTTGCGAATGACGTCGGCCGCCCGCCCAATGTCTATTGGGACATTGGCGTTTGTGCGACTATGATGCCGCGACTTTGCAATTCAGCGAGGCTTCGAGTGAATCATCCGGAACAGCCCCTGTCTGTCGGCGACCGCCCCTGGGCGGTTCAAGCCGCCACTGCGTTTCCTGGCAGCGTGCTGCTGGTGAAACTGGGGCCCTTGGGCGAAGTCGTGCATACTCTACCGGCGGCCCAAGCGATTCGCGAGGCCTTTCCCGATGCTCGGATCGGATGGGTCGTCGAACAAAGTTCGGCGAGCCTGGTGCGCTCGCAGCCGTGGGTCGACGAGACGATCGAGTGGGATCGAAGACACTGGGGCGGTCTCGGTAAATTGATTCGGCGACTACGAACCGGCAACTGGGACGCGGCGGTTGACTTCCAGGGACTGCTCGTGAGCAGCCTGATCGCCTGGTTCAGCGGGGCTCCGCGGCGCGTCGGTTTCATTCCGTCGCTGGAAGCAGGGCATTGGTTCTACAACGAACGCTTGCCTTTGGAATCGTTGGAGATTCATGCCGTCGAGCGGCACCTTGCCCTGGCGGCGAAACTAGTCGGCGCCGCGCCGGCGGCGCCCATCGATCGGCCCTATTTGTTACGCCTGCCTCCGACCCGCGATCTGCACGCCCGAACGAACTTTCCCATGCACCCAAGCGCGGACGATCTGGCGGCGGTCGAGGCGTGGGGACAGTCGCGGCGTTTCAACCCAGGGCGCGAACAACTGGTCATTTTGAATCCGCATGGTTCCCTGTCGGCGAACCGCTGGCCGGTCAATCATTACGTTCGGCTGGTGCAGCGCTTGCTCGAACGGCCTCAAGTGCGAGTGGCGTTGTCGGGCGGCGTCCGGGCGCGAGAAACCTGCGACGACATTGCCGCGCCGTTCGGCGATGCGGTTTGGCGCGCCGACGGGCGGTTCAGTCCCTTGGGCATGGCGGCTTTGTTTTCGCAAGCCAGCGCCGTAGTCGCCGGCGACACCGGACCGCTGCACCTGGCGGCCGCCGTCGGAGCGCCGGTCGTCGCTTTGTTCGGCGCCTCCAGTGCGCTGCGAACTGGTCCCTACGCGGCCAACGCGATCGTTTTGGAGGCGGAATTGGCCTGCTCGCCCTGCGGGGCGAAAGCGTGTCCGTTGAAATACGACCCGCCGCTTTGCATGCAGCAGATCCAAGTCGACCGCGTGCTGGCGGCCGTGCTGTCGCGTCTGGCGCAGGCGCGGCCAGCCCAGCCTTTGCGCAAATCGGCATAGCCGGCTTATGGCTCACTCGGTTGCATCGCCCGTTCGCCTCGACACATCGCAAGCGGCATTGTCGCCGCGCCGCCCTGGTCGCGGCGCCCGCTTGCTGTGGCTTGCAGTCCTGTGCTTGTCGCTCGTCTGGGCGGGCTATCGGCGGACGCCCTGCGGAAGCGAGGCGGGAACGGCCTTTTCCTCGCCGGCTGCGCGCAAGGCCCAAGGCTCCGAGAAGCCGACCTTTCGCGTCGCCACGTTCAACATTCACGGCGGCGAAGGCCCCGACGGGCGCCTCGACTTAGAGCGCACCGCCGAGAGCCTGCGCGACTTCGATCTCGTCGCGCTCAACGAGGTTTACGGCCGCAACTTCTGGGAAGCCGCCGGCCAGGCCGAAATTCTGGGCCGGCTCACGCAAAGAGCTTGGTTGTTTGCGCCTTCCGAGCACCGTTGGGGGCACGATCATTTCGGTAATGCGTCCCTGACCTCGCTTGAGGTTCAGTCGTGGCAACGGATGCCGTTGCCGCGGAATTACGGCCATAGTTGCCGCAACTTGCTGCTCGCGGCCTTTGCCTACCGCGGGCAAACCGTGCGCGCGGTGATGACGCACCTCGATCGCAGCGACGACCGCGATCGCAACCGCCAGTTGCAATTGGTCGCCGAGCTGTTTCTCGGACTTGCCGAGCCGGCGATCCTGATGGGCGATATGAACACCACGGCCGACGAACCGGCGATGAAGCGGCTTTTGGCGACCCCCGGCGTGGGCGATCCGCTGGCGGAAATCATGCGCGAAAAGACGCCCCGTCGGATCGACTGGATCCTGACTCGCGGCCTGGAGGCGGCAAATGCCGGCCTGGTCGACTCCGGGGCGTCCGATCACCCTTGCGTTTGGGTTGAATTGCGGTTGCCGGGCGACGTGACGGGCCCGGCTCGCTAGTATTCGCAATGCTGGACAGGCGCCAACGAGTCTTTGGGAGTGGCTGGCAGCAGAGCGCAGCGATGCCCCAGCCACCCGTCGATTCAGGCTTGAAGACGCACTAGAATGGTAGAACTCCTTTCCTCCCAGGCGATCGAGAGATTCCATGCGCAAAATCTCCGTGCAAAACCTATATCTCGCCGCGGTCGTCGCCGCCAGCGGCTTGTTGATCGGTTACGCCGTCTGGCGCGAATCGGTGGCGGAAGCCGGGCCGCGGCAGCTCGGTTTGAAGGATATTCCGTTCGACGGAACGCAGGCCTATGAATATCTCAAGCAAATCTGCGATTTGGGGCCGCGCGTGAGCGGCACGGCGGGCATGCAAGCCCAGCAGGAACTGCTGCTCAAGCACTTCGAGAAGTTTGGCGCCGAGACGGATTTGCAGCGTTTCAAAGCCCGGCATCCTCGCGACGGTTCCGCCGTGCCGATGGCCAACCTGATCGTGCGCTGGCGCCCGGATCGAACCGAGCGAATCCTGCTGTGCGCCCACTACGACACGCGGCCGTTTCCCGACCGGGATCGCGTCGATCCTCAAGGCGTGTTTCTCGGCGCCAACGACGGGGCCAGCGGCGTCGCGCTGCTGATGGAATTGGCCCGCCACATGCCCGAGTTGGGCGGCGAGTTGGGCGTCGATTTCGCGCTCTTCGACGGCGAAGAATTCGTGTTTGGCGACAACGACGAATATTTTCTTGGCTCGACCTACTTCGCACAAGAATATGTCGCTCGTCCGCCGCGCGGCGCCTACCGTTGGGCGGTGCTGTTGGACATGGTCGCCGACGCCGATTTGAAAATTCTGCAGGAGGTCAACAGCCTGCGATGGGCCGATTCGCGGCCGCTGATCGAATCGATCTGGTCGACTGCCAGGAAACTAGGCGTACGCGAATTCGTCGCCCGGCGCGGCCACGATCTCCGCGACGATCACCTGCCGCTACACGACATCGCCGGCTTGGCGGCCTGCGATATCATCGACTTCGACTACCCGGCCTGGCACACCCGCGACGATACGCCCGAGCGGTGTTCGGCCTTGAGCCTGGCGAAAGTCGGCTGGGTGATGCACGAGTGGTTGAAAGCGGAGGTCGCCAAGCCGCGGCGGCGCGGAAACAGGACCCGCTAACGCGGAGGGTCGACGATGCTGCTGACGATCACGAACGCACTGCCCCGAGCGGCGGCGTCGCCTTCGAACCTTGTGACGCTGGTGCTGTTCCCCGGCGCCGTGATCGCCCTGGGCCTGGGGCTGATGATTTCGCACGTGCGAAGCTGGCGTCGCAACCAAGGCCAATTCGCCGCCGGGGACGAGCGCCGTTACTATCGCCGGCGTTTCTTGCGTCGCGTGCAGACCAGCGCGATGCTCGCGTTGGCCGGTCTCGCCTTGATCGTCGGGCAGTTGATTCCGCCGCACGTCTGGCCCTCGTTGTTCGTGTTCTTCTGGTGCGGCGTGGCGCTGCTGCTCGCGTGGGTGGTCGTGCTGGCCCTGGCCGACGCGGCGGCCACTCGCGCTTACGTCGGGCGGTTGCGGCGGCAGCGCACCGCCGAGAGGTCGCAATTGGAGCAAGAGCTGATGCGGCTCCGCCGGGGCAGCCAAAACGGCCATCCGCCCGATCCGCCCGTCGATTGACCCCCTCGACGAGGCGGCTTAGACTGAAAAATGCGTTAGGAACGGGGCAAGAATAACTTCTTCCTTCACGTCCGACTCCCTCTGGGAGAGGTTAAGTGAGGGCAATCGAACTGCGGAAGTTATTTTCGCCTCGTTTCTTAATGGCCCGCTTTTACCCCGGAAATTCGCTGAATGGACTCGTTTCGCCTGTGCCTGGCCCTGGGACCGCTGGCGGTTTATTTGTTGCTGCTGGGCGTGATTAACCTCTCGCGTCGCCCCCTGCTGGTCACGGGCGGACGAGACCTGGCGGCGCTGGGGGTGGGCGTTTCGGGATTGATTCTGATCGGCCCGATCGAATTGTTGTTGCCGGAAGACGCCGTCAACGCCTACCAGAAATACGTTTGGCTGCTGCTGATCGCCATGTATGCGTTGTGCGTATCTCTGGCGGCGCTGCTCGCGCGACCGCGGCTGACGATTTATAATTATTCGGCAGAACAGCTTCGGCCCGTCTTCGCGGCGGTGATCGGCTCGCTCGACGCCGAAGCGCGCTGGGCCGGCAGCAGTCTGGTGCTGCCGGGTTTGCACGTCGAGTTGCATCTAGAGCCTAATCCCGTGATGCGCAACGTCTCGCTGGTGGCTTCGGGCGACGAGCAGAGCTATGCTGGTTGGCGCCAGCTCGACATCGCGCTGGCCGCGCGACTGAAGCGGGCCGAATCGCCGGCCAACCCCTGGGGCCTGGCGCTGGCCGCGGCCTCGCTCGTGATGTTCGGCGTGATGGGCTGGCAGATGGTCGAATACCCTCAGGCGATTGCCCAAGGCTTTCGCGACATGCTCCGGCTTTAGGAACGGACGAAAAATAACTTCGTCCCACAAATCCCTCTCCCTCTGGGAGAGGTTAGGCGAGGGCCAACAAAATTGCCGAAGTTATTTTTCGTCCGTTCCTAAGTCTGCGGCGCAACTTGTCCAAAAACGCCAGCCTCCGCAGGCCGAAGCTCGCTCGCCGCCGGTCGATCAAGAATTCCTCTTGACCTGATCTTCCCGAGCCACTATCGTCCCGCGCCATCTACCTTTCTTTCTTCAGTTCTTTCTCGTAGCGGCAGCCAGGCCTGCGGCCCGATCGGCGATGGTGCGCATTCGAGGCGCCGGACGATGGACGGGATCGCGCGGGCCTTTGCACGGAGCACTTGCGGCATGAAGCCAAGTCACACGTGGCTGGAAATCGACGCGCAAGATTTTAATCGGCGCTCGTTTCTCAAGCTTTCCATCGGCGGAATGCTGGTTTCCGGCTTGAGTATTTGCACCGGTTGCTCGACGTCGTCGATCCTCCGCTCTCAGAGTCCCGAAGAGCATCCCGCCGGTTCCGACACCAAGCTGGTCGGCGATTTGTCGGTGCCGATCGGGCTGAACGCGTTTCAGGTCGAATCGATCGGGCTCATCACGGGACTCGAAGGCGCCGGCAGCGACCCGCAGCCTTCCGCTCAGCAATCGGCTCTGCTCGAAGAAATGAAGAAACGCGGCGTGCAAAACCCCAACCAGGTGCTTGGCTCTCACGATACGGAAATCGTGATCGTCCGCGCGTATTTGCGGCCGGGCATTCAGAAGGGCGATCACTTCGACGTCGAGGTCCGCGCTTTGGCGCAAACCGAGGCCGAGAGCTTGCGCGGCGGTTGGTTGCTGGATTGCCGCTTGAAAGAATTGGCGTATCTCAAAGGCGAAATCCGCGAAGGAAGCATCGTCGCCTTGGCGGCCGGGCCCGTGCTCGTCGATCCGGGGGCTAATGGCGAGGCCGATCGCGCTAAATTGTTGCGGGGCCGCGTGCTCGGCGGGGGCGTGTGCCAGGAATCTCGCAAGCTCGGCCTGGTGTTGAAGCCCGAACATCGAAGCTTCGTCGCCAGCAGCCAGTTGGGCAACGCCGTCAACTCGCGATTCTTCCGCTTCGTGTCGGGAGTCAAGCAGGGAGTCGCGACGCCCGAAACCGATCAATTCATCCAGTTGGAAGTGCATCCGCGCTACAAAGACAACGTCGAACGCTTCATTCGCGTAGTGCGTTCGCTGCCGCTGCGCGAAAGTCCTTCGCTGCGATTGGCCCGGCTGGCGCTGTTGGAACGCATGCTGCTCGATCCGATCTCCTCGGCCAGCGCCGCGTTGCGGTTGGAAGCGATCGGGAAGGAAGCCGTCAAAACGCTGCAAAAGGGCGTGCAGTCCGACAACGAAGAGGTGCGATTCTATTCCGCCGAGGCGCTGGCGTATCTCGACGAATCCGAAGCAGTCGCTCCGTTGTCCGAGGCTGCGCGCAACGTGCGGGCCTTCCGGGCCTTTGCCTTGGCGGCCCTCAGCGCCATGGATGACTACGAGGCCAGGAACGCTTTGAAAGAGTTGCTCGACGTGCCTAGCGCCGAGACGCGCTACGGCGCCTTCCGGGCGCTGTGGGCCATGCCTTCACGCGATCCTCTCGTGCAAGGCGAGAATCTCAACGATCAGTTCAGCTACCATCTGATCGACTCGAAGGCCGCCCCCATGGTTCACGTCACCCGCAGCTATCGGGCCGAAGTGGTGCTGTTCGGCCCCTATCAACGGCTGAAGACGCCGTTCACGCTCGACGCGGGCAAGCACATCCAGGTGATTTCGCACGGCGGAGAAGAGGTGACGGTCAGTCGTTTCGGCGTGGGCGAGCGCGATCAAAAGCGCGTGATTTCGCCCAAGCTGGACGAGATTATTCGGACCATCGTCGACCTCGGCGGCACGTACCCCGACGTGTTCCAAGCACTGCAACAGGCCAAGGCCCAAAAGGCCTTGGAGGCTCGCTTCCAGATCGACGCCCTGCCACAGGGGGGGCGAACCTATTATCGTCAACTCGACGGCGACGAGCCAGAAGAAGAAGCCGGCAAGGATTTCATCGTGGCCAATCCGTTGCCGGGACTCTTTTCCACTCGGGTCTCCAAGTCGGATGGGGCCGGAGAGAGGCGCAAAAAACATGCGAGCGAGGAAAAGGAGACGCCGAAGCCTTCGCTTTTGGATAAAATAACGGGACGCGACTGACCCTCGGATTCTCCTTCCCTCTTTCGTAACCCGCCGCCACATGCTGAAGGCCCTGGAACTTGCCGGCTTCAAGAGCTTCGCCGACAAGACCCGATTCGAGTTTTCGCGCGGCATTACCTCGGTGGTGGGGCCTAACGGCTCGGGCAAGTCGAATGTCGTCGACGCCATCAAATGGGTGCTCGGCGAGCAAAGCGTCAAAAGCTTGCGCGGCAAGGAGATGGCCGACGTCATCTTCAACGGCTCGGGCAGCCGCCAAGGCGTCAACGCGGCCGAAGCGACGCTGACGTTCGACAATGCGGCCCGGTTGCTGGCTGTCGACGCCGCAGAAGTACACATCACGCGGCGCGTCTACCGTAGCGGCGAAGGCGAGTATCTGATCAACCGCCAGCCCTGCCGATTGCGCGATATCCGCGATCTGCTCACCGGGACCGGCGTAGGGGCGGAAGCTTACAGCATCATCGAACAGGGCAAGGTCGACGTGATGCTGCAAGCCTCGCCGCGCGATCGCCGGGCCTTGTTCGAAGAGGCGGCGGGCATCGGCCGCTTCAAGGCCAAGAAAATCGAATCGCTGCGGCGCCTCGAACGCGTCGAACAGAATCTGCTCCGCTTGTCGGACATCGTCGACGAAGTCGAAAGCCGGCTGCGCAGCGTGCGGATGCAGGCCTCCAAGGCCCGCCGCTACAAGGAACACGCCGACCGGCTGCAGGAGCTGCGCACGCAGGTCGGCCTGGCGGATTGGCGCCGCTTGAGCGAGCGTTTGGCGGTCGTGGAGCAAGAGCTGCGGCAGTTCGGCGCCGAGCGCGACGCCGCGGCCTCGCAAGCCGAATCGTTCGAAGCGCAGGCCGCCGAGTTGGAAACCGCGATCGCCGCCTCGACCGAGGCGATACGCGACGCCGAAGCCCAGGAATCCGAGAACCGCGAGCGGATTGCCAAGTTAGAGGCCTCCGCCGATCACGAACGCTCGCGAACCCGCGACTGCGAAGAGGAAATCGGGCGGTATTTGCGTCAGTTGGCGGCGCTCGGCGTGCGGGCCGGCGACCTGGATCAGCAACTCGAAGTGACGTCAGCCGCCGCGTCGCAGGCCGAGCAGGAATTTGCGGTCGAGACGCGCGAGTTGGCCGAGGCCGAACAGAGCCTGACCGAACTTTCCTCGAGTCTCGAAGGACTCCGGGCGGAATATGAAACGTGCCGCACCGCCGCTTTGGAAGCGACGCGCGTCGCGGCCGGGCTGGAGACCGAAACCGCAGCGCTGGCGGCCCAATGCGAGTCGGCGCGTGCGGCCCTGGAGCAAGGCGCCCAGGAACGAGGCGAACTCGCGCAGGCCCAAGACGAAGCTGCCGAAGAACATCGGCGACTCGTCGAACGCCAGCAGGAATTGGCCGCCGCCGCGGATGAACGCGAGGCAGAGCAAGCGGCGGCGCAGCGTCGGGCCGCGGAGCTGCGCGAGGCGCATGCGGCGCAGCTCCGCGAATTAGGACAGTTGCGGCTGCGACACAGCGGGCTCAAGGAACGCGCGCTGCTGCTGGCGGAACTGGAACAGCGTCAGGAAGGGCTCGGGGCCGGCGTCCGGGAAGTCCTGGCGCAAATGCAACTCGACGCAGAAGGCCCTTTCCGCCGCGTGCAAGGTCTGGTCGCCAATCTGTTGCAGGTCGGCGTCGAGCTGGCGCCGCTGGTGGAACTGGCGCTGGGCGAGCATGCCCAGTATTTCGTCGTCGATGCGGACGACGACTGGTTGGCGACGCTGGCCGCCTACTCGCCGCGTTTCTCGGGCCGCGTCGGCTTTCTCGACGTCTCCCAACTCCCTTCGCCCGAGGATTCCCCGTCGATCGATTTGAACGGGCGCGACGGCGTGCGCGGCCGAGCTGACCGGTTTGTGGAAGTCGCCGATCGCTGGGCGCCTCTGGCCGCCCGCCTTCTCGGCCGCACGTGGCTTGTCGAGACCCTGGCTCAGGCCCGCCGCTTGTCGCAGGGCGACGGCCGCGGCATGACGTTCGTCACCCTGTCGGGCGAACTGTTGACGGCCGACGGTGCGGTGTCGGTCGGACCGCGGCAGGCCGCGGCGGGGCCGATTTCGCGGCGCAGCGAGTTGAGGGCGCTCGACGAGCAGCTTTCCGCTCTGGCCGGCGAAATCGAAGCGACGGCCGCAGCCGTGGCCGATCTCGAACGGCAAATCGAACTCGAAAGCCAGCGGATGCAAACGCTGGCGCTGGAACGCCAACGGGCCGTCGACGCACTGGGCGAACATCGCTTGCGGCTGAACGCGCTGGAAAACCGCCGCGAGCAGTTGACCGAGCGGCTGGCGCGGCTGGATACGGCTCAGCAAGCGGCCGAGAGCCGCCTGGCAAAGAATTCGCAGACCCTGGCGGGCATTGGCGAGCGGCTGCAAGTGGCGCAAGCCCGGCTGTCCGACTCGGAGACGGCGGGCGCCGCAGTCGCGGCCCGGATGGCCGACGTCGAGCGTCGGCGCGGGCGACTCCAGCGCGAAGTGACCGCCGCCAAGGTCGAGTTGGGCAAAAGCGAGGAGCGGCTGACCAACCTCCGCATGCGCCGCCGCCAGTTCGAGCAAGACCAGCAAGAACGCCGCCGTTCGATCGCCGAATGCCGCGAGCACCTCGAACAGGCGCGTCGGCGATCGGCGTTGGCGCAATTGAAGATCCTCGACGCCGAGTCTCGGCTGGCCGAATGCTATCTGCGCAAGGAAACGCTGGCTCTCGCGACGTCGGGCTGCATCGAGCGACGCGAGTTGCAAACGGCGGCCCGCGCGGAATGCACGGCCGAGGCTCAGGCCGCGCGTCAGGCGGCGCGAAGGTTTGAGGAGCAGCAGCACGCCCGCGAGTTGGCCGCCCACGAAATCCGGCTCGAACGCGGCGCGCTGGCCGATCGGCTCCGCGACGACTATCAGATCGAATTGGCCCAATTGGAACATGCGGCGAGCGACGAAGAGCAGCGTCAGCGTGAAGAGGTCGACCGCGAAATCGCCGAGTTGCGGCGCAAGCTCAACAACCTGGGCAACGTGAATCTCGACGCGCTCGGCGAACTGGAAGAGTTGGAATCGCGATTCGCCAAACTGTCGAGCCAGTTCGACGATCTCACCCGGGCCAAAGATTCGCTGGTGCAGATCATCAACAAGATCAACGCCGACAGCCGGCGGCTGTTCGCCGAAACGCTGGAGGTCGTCAAGGCGAACTTCCAACAACTGTTCCGCAAGCTGTTCGGCGGCGGCCAGGCCGATATCGTGCTGGAAGAAGGCGTCGATATCCTCGACAGCGGCATCGAGATCGTCGCCCGGCCGCCGGGCAAGGAACCCCGCGCCATTTCGCTGCTCAGCGGCGGCGAGAAGACGCTCACCTGCGTGGCCTTGCTGTTGGCCATTTTTCAATACCGGCCGAGTCCGTTCTGCGTGTTGGACGAGGTCGACGCCGCGCTCGACGAAGCGAACATCGAGCGATTCATCGGCGTGCTGCAGGAATTTCTGGCGTGGACGCAGTTCATCGTCATCACGCATTCGAAAAAGACGATGACCTGCGCGACGACGCTCTACGGCGTGACGATGCAGGAGTCGGGCGTCTCGAAGCGAGTTTCGGTGCGGTTCGAAGACGTCAGCGAGGACGGCGAAATCCGCCTGCCGGAAGGCTCTGGCGATTCCAGCCCGGCGAGCGACGAAACGCAAGCCGCTTGAGGAAGTCGGAAATCGGCAGTCGGACAGTTCTGATTTCGAAGACTCTCCGACTTCCGCCGTCCGAATTCCGGCCTCGCCCCTAGCCTGGCCCGTATAATAGTTACGGCCTGCGTACGACGTACACTTCCGGCAGGCGACCGGCTTGCCGCGTTTTTCGCCAGTCGCCCCAAGTGGTCCTTTCTGCCGGGCGAGCGTCATTCGCCGCGACCGGAATGGTCTCCGAAACCGTCACGCGCTCCGGTTTCCCTATCAACCCACTGACCGGAGAGAGCGTTACGACTCGGAAAAGTTTCTAAAGTCGCGGACCTCCGCGAATCGAAACTACCTATCGGAAGGCTTGTGCAGCAGCGGCGGTTCGACGTGAACGTGCCGAAGTTGAGGCAAGCTCGCAGGGGGGGAACCTGCCCAAACGCCACGGCTGGAAGGGTCGTGCCGGCGCAGCCGCGCCGGCATAACCGTCAGCATGGTTTCCCTCGCTGCCCGCGGCTCGCCGAGCCGGGGATCCCGGAGTCGATGAAAATCCGCACGGAGCCGATAAAAACGCGGCTTATCTATGTTACGGATTTTCACTGACTTCCGAATGCCCAGCTTGCCGATGACAGTCTTACGGCCTAGTTCAGAGGGAGCTGAATCACAGCCGAAACCGAAAGAAAACAGTATGTCGATGCCCCGACCCAGATGTTTGCGACGGGCTGGTTGCACACCCACAGCCGGCACGAAGGAGCGCGAGAGCCAACCGCGAGTCGCAAGCAAGGGGCGAACAAAGCTCTGTGAACGAGACTGGTTCTCCCATAGGGCGACTTCCAAACCAACGTGAAAGTAATTGGAGAGCCTGCGATGAAGGTCTTCACAACTGGACAGGTCGCCAAGATCTGTAAGGTGGCCCCGCGCACCGTCAGCAAATGGTTTGATTCCGGCCGGCTGAAGGGTTACCGCATTCCCGGATCTCAGGATCGCCGCATCCCGCGCGAGTACCTGATTCGCTTCCTGAAAGAGCACGGCATGCCGCTGGGCGATCTGGAAGACGAAGCCATGGCCAAGGTGCTGGTGGTCGGCCAGGATCAGGTGCTGCTCGAAAGCCTGAAGCGAGAACTGCCTGCCGAACGTTCGTTCAAACTGGCCGTCGCGGCCAGCGGCTTCGAAGCGGGTATTCAGGCCGAGAGTTTCCACCCCGACGCGATCATTGTCGATTTCTCGATCGGTCGCACCGAAGCGTTGCAGATTTGCCAGAATCTGCGCCGCAACAGTGAATATGCCGAAACGATTCTGATCGCCCTGCTGCCCGACGACGGCAACTCGAACAGTTTCGATCGTTCCACGATCAACGAAACGTTCAAAAAGCCGTTCGATTCGGCCCTGCTGGCCGAACGCCTGCGGACGCTGATCGGCGCCCGCAAAGAGTTGGTTCGCTAGTTCGCCGCCTTGCTCCGACTCGAGATTTGTGACGTTGAAATCAACCCGCCGCGGCAGACCCCCGCGGCGGTTTCGCTTGGAGGCCTTTCGCTGCTGCGAGAGGCGAATGTCGATGGGGCGGCTGAAAGAATCGGCCGCGGGCAAGCTGGGCATCCCGGGCCCGGCTCTGCCCCCCATCCTCTCTCCCTCGCGGCAATCTCTCCCATCGCCCCCCTCCGACGGATAGTAGCGGCCCCAGGGCAATCGCCTCGCATTCTCAATGGGAATCGCCGCTTGCTTCGCGATTCAGCCCTGTTAACTCCACCCGCGCTTCTGCGGTTCTTCTTCAGGTCGTGCCGACCCGATCGGCCGAACGTCGGGCGTTTCCCTTGAAAACGGGCGGCCCCCTCGACGACGGGAGTCGCCCTCTTAGAATGATGGCACGATTTTTGTAGAAAAAGTCACGGAAACTGATGGGCGGAAACTGCGGTGCCAGCATGGGCGAATTGACTCATTTCGATGCCGAAGGCGCCAGCCGCATGGTCGACGTTGGCCAAAAGCCCGCGACCGAGCGCAGGGCCCGGGCCAGCGGAAGAATTCGCATGCTGCCGGAAACGCTCGCACTCATTCGCGACCGGCGAATGGCCAAAGGCGACGTGTTCGAAGTCGCCCGGATTGCGGGGATCATGGCCGCCAAGCAAACCGGCGCCCTGATCCCGCTCTGCCATCCGTTGTCGCTCGACGCGGTCGAGATTTCCTTCTCGTTTGCCGACGAATCGACCGTGGCGATCGAGGCTGTGGCGAAGGTCGTCGCCCGGACCGGCGTCGAAATGGAGGCCCTGGCGGCCGTCAGCGTCGCGGCGCTGACTATCTACGATATGTGCAAGGCGGTCG